>PPCM01000738.1_pt1 | contig 21667 bp, 18 predicted proteins | sample 1555541 | NCBI WGS metagenome assembly PPCM01 (sample SAMN05284479, study PRJNA326546) | Marine sediment metagenome, whole genome shotgun sequencing project. | isolation source: marine sediment | place: Germany: Wadden Sea | collected 2012-09-05 | reverse complement strand
GTTTTTGGGATTCTTAAACCCTTTTTACAAAAAGGGTTTAAGCCCCCGGAGGGACCGTCGGTAGACTCCCCGAAGGGCCGCCGGAGGCAACCACATGAATCAACTCTCACGTTTACATAAAAAATTCCTGCGAAATTTATTTCCCGGCCGGGAATCCAGCTTCGAAGACGGAACTTTGCTGGCTTGCGGTGTTGATGCCAGTCAGCGACATGCCAAGCCTTGGGCTTTGGTGCGTCCACAGAATACCGCCCAGCTTGCGGAGCTGTTGAAGTGGGCGCAGGCGGAGCGGATTCCTATCTATCCCCGTGCGCGGGCGACCAACAAGGTCGGTAATTGTGTACCTGTCCGGGGCGGCGTTGTAGTTTCCATGCTGGATATGAATTCCATTCTTGATATCGATGGACGTGATTTTGTAGCCGTGACCCAGCCGGGAGTGATTACCGCTGATTTGCAGAAAGCTGTGGAAGCTGAAGGATTGTTCTATCCTCCTGACCCGGCCAGCATGAAAATTTCAACCATTGGCGGCAATATCGCAACCTGTGCCGGGGGCATGCGTGCCGTTAAATACGGCGTTACCCGCGATTATGTGCTGGGCCTTGAAGTTGTCCTGCCCGGCGGTGAAATCATCCGCACCGGAGGCCGGACCCAGAAAAATGTAGTCGGGCTGGATCTTACCAGACTCATGGTCGGCTCTGCCGGAACTCTGGGGCTGGTCACTGAGGCGACTGTTAAGCTGTTGCCCCTGCCTGAAACATCGGCATCGGTGCTGGTCGGCTTTGAAGATTTATCCGGCTGTCTGGAAGGGGCCGAGGCTGTGTTCGGGTGTGGAATTCTGCCCACGGCTATGGAACTTATGGATCATAATACCATCAAGGCTCTGGAGATGCATTCGCATGTGCCCTGGACGCAGGGGACCGGGGGGTTGCTGCTGCTCAAGATTGACGGTTCGGCAGAGTCGGTGGCTACCGATCTGGGGCGTATTGAAGAGGCCTTGCGGAAAGTTGCGGTTACCTTTGTTGAGCAGGGTAGCGGCGCGGATCAGGAACGGCTTTGGGAGCTGCGCAGGGTCATCAGCCCGGCGGCCTTCAGCCTCGCACCGAACAAGCAGGGTGAGGACGTGGCTGTTCCGCGTGGCAAAGTTGCGGAGGCCATCAAGGGTTACCATGCCATTGGAGAGCAGCTTGGGGTCGTTGTGCTTTGTTTCGGGCATCTGGGTGATGGCAATATTCATGTCAGCACCATGTACGACATATCTGCACCCGGTCAGCAGGAGAACGCACTCAAAGCCAAGCAACAGATATTTCAATTGACTCTGGATCTGGGCGGCACTCTCTCCGGAGAACACGGCATCGGTCTGACCAAGGGCAAATATATCGGCATGCAGCTGGATAAAACACAGCAGCGGTTGATGGCAGGGATTAAGAAGACTTTCGATCCGTTGAATATTATGAATCCCGGGAAGGTGGTCTGATGGCAGCTCCTAAAAATTGTGTGCAGTGCGGGAAATGTCTTGAAGTCTGTCCCTTGTTCAAAGCTACCGGACGGGAAGAACTGACCCCGCGAGCAAAATTTTTCCTCGAATCTATCTGTTCCGGTGATGGAATGGCAGAAGGGCTGACGGAACACGACTTTAAATCGTTGGCTTCGCTTTGTCTTTCCTGTGGACGTTGCGCAAAGAACTGCCCCCAGAAGATGTCCGGGCCTGATTTTGTTTCTGACTTGCGGGCAAAATCAAAAGGCTTCACGCAGACCTGTTGGGATTTGTGGTTGAAGAATCCCGGTCTGCTCTGGCCTACTGCGGCAGCACTCTCCAAATTCTCCCCTGAATTCCTGCCGGAACCTTTCGGTTCAGCCAGAAAGCGCATGCAATCTCTCTTTGCCAAAAGCCCTGAACCGTGGGCGGAGCTTAAAATGCAGGTAAAGTTTGAAGAGCGAGAGGTGCTGCTGTTTAAGGGCTGCGTGGGACGTTTTGCGCGCAAAGAATGGTCTGCAAAGGCCGATCGCCTGCTGGACGGAATGGGCATGATCCGGGCCGAAGGAGCGCAATTCAGCTGTTGCGGTTCTTCTTATGGAAGTGCCGGATTGCCGGAACGGCAGTCAGCTTCACGAGCCAAAAACGTCAAGGTCTGGCAGGATGCCGGGCATCCGTTGCTGATTACTTTTTGCGCTACCTGCCTCAAGGGGCTGAAAGAATATTCTCTTGATGATTTCGCTGGTGATGAGAATCTTTATGAGTTGTGGCTAAATTCCCTGAGTCCGCTATCGTCTTTGCTGCTTGATGCAGAAGTAAAACTCGGCGACAACGCACCGGACCAGATTGCTTACCACCGTCCCTGTCATGCCCCGGAAGATGATGCTGACCGTAAGTTTGTTGAAAACATTGCCGGGACAAGGCTCCTCCCAGTGCAGGAAGATCTTTGTTGCGGGTTCGGTGGAATCATGCAGCTTGGAGCACCGGAGCTGTCAAAAGAGGTGGGCGGACATTGTCTCAATCACCTGACACGGGATATGAAAACAGGCGGTCAGATACTCAGCGGTTGTTCTGCCTGTGTGATTCAGCTTGCCAGTCTTGTAAAAGATGAATATTTTGCCGCTCATTGGCTTGATATTTTGAAATAAGTACTTATTAAATAACATCCGTTTATTTTTATTGCTGATAATTCGCGGTAAATTCCGCGCAGGAGAAAGGAACTTAGATGTTTAATTTGATTTTTTCCAAATTGTTCGGTTCACGAAATGAAAGATTTATTAAAAAGCTGAAACCGCAGATCGACCGGATTGCAGCTTTTGAACCGGAAATGGAAAAGCTCACCGATGAGCAGTTTCCGCAGAAGATAGCCGAATATAAAGAGCAGGTCGCCGCCGGTACTCCTCTTGATGATATTCTGGAAGAGGTTTTCGCTCTTGTACGTGAGGCCGGTAAACGTGCCCTTGAAATGCGTCACTATGACGTACAGATGGTCGGCGGCATAGTCCTGCACAGCGGCCGTATCGCAGAAATGAAGACTGGTGAAGGTAAAACCCTTGTGGCAACCCTTCCGGCGGTACTGAATGCCCTTTCCGGTAAAGGCGTGCATCTGATTACCGTCAACGACTATCTGGCCAAGCGTGATGCCGAGTGGATGGGCAAGCTTTATAATTTCCTCGGCCTTAGTGTCGGTGTTGTCGTTCACGGTCTGAGTGATGAAGAGCGTCAGGAAGCTTACGGATGTGACATTACCTACGGAACCAACAATGAATTCGGTTTTGATTACCTGCGTGACAACATGAAGTTCTACAAAGAGCAGCTGGTACAGCGAGAGCTTAACTTCTGTATTGTCGACGAAGTTGACTCCATCCTCATTGATGAAGCACGTACTCCGCTCATTATTTCCGGTGCTTCCGACGATGCCACTTCTATGTATGGCCGGGTCAACTCCATGATTCCCCTGTTGAAACGGGATGAAGATTTCGAAGTTGATGAAAAGGGTAAGAGCATTTCCATGACCGATGAAGGTGTTATGAAATGCGAGCAGATTCTGGACATCGACAACCTCTATGACTCCCAGCATATTTCTTTCCAGCATCACATAATGCAGGGTATTAAAGCCCATCATCTCTTTGGCCGTGATGTTGATTACATCGTCAAAGACGGTCAGGTGGTCATCGTTGACGAATTCACCGGGCGCCTTATGCCCGGTAGACGTTTTTCCGATGGTCTGCATCAGGCCCTTGAAGCCAAAGAAGGGGTTAAGGTCGAGTCCGAAAACCAGACTCTGGCTTCCATCACCTTTCAGAACTACTTCCGCATGTACAACAAACTGGCCGGTATGACCGGTACAGCAGATACCGAATCTGTTGAATTCGCACAGATTTACAATCTGGAAGTAATCGTTATCCCCACAAATACCGCAATGGTCCGTAAAGACTACCCTGACTCTATCTACAAGACTCAGCGGGAGAAATACAACGCAATTGCCGATGATATTGCAGGTAAGTACAAAAAAGGCCAGCCTGTTCTGGTCGGTACTGTTTCCATTGAGAAGTCGGAGCTGGTTTCCAGTCTACTCAAGAAACGCCGTATTCCCCATAACGTGCTCAATGCAAAGCACCACCAGCAGGAAGCTGAAATCGTTGCTGAGGCCGGACATTCCGGACATGTGACTATTGCTACCAACATGGCTGGCCGTGGTACTGATATTAAGCTGGGTGAGGGAGTTCTGGAGAAGGGCGGTCTGCACATTATCGGTACCGAGCGTCACGAATCCAGACGTATTGATAACCAGCTGCGTGGTCGTTCCGGCCGTCAGGGTGACCCCGGTTCCACCCGTTTTTACCTTGCTCTTGATGATGATCTCATGCGTCTGTTTGGTTCTGACCGCATTGCCGGGCTTATGGATAAACTGGGCATGGAAGAAGGTGAACCTATTGAAAACGGCATGGTCACCAAAGCTATTGAGAATTCCCAGAAGAAGGTTGAAGGGCATAACTTTGAAATTCGTAAACAGCTTCTGGAATACGACAACGTCATGAACCAGCAGCGTGAGGTTATCTACACCCTGCGTCGTGATGTCATGAATTCAGAAGATATGAGCGAAATGACTTCCGAGTTTGTGGAAGAACTTTTCGAAGATATTTTCTATCCTGTTGACGAAGCGAAGGGCAAACCCCTTGATGCGGAAACCGAGGAAATGGTTCGCGGACAGCTTGATGAACTCTGTGGATTCAGCCGCAATGAGGAATTCAAGGATAAGCTGCCCACCCGTGAAGAAGCTGAAGCGTGGGTCGCAGAACTTCTCGGTAAGCTTGAAGAAAGCTCCAGCGAACATTACCATGAAATTCAGCGTTACTTCCTGCTGGAAGCTCTTGACCGTAACTGGAAAGAGCACCTGTTGAACATGGACCACCTGCGTGAAGGTATCGGACTGCGCGGCTACGGTCAGAAGGACCCCAAGCACGAGTACAAGCGTGAAGGTTTTTCTCTTTTCCGCGAAATGCTCGACCGCATCAAGGAAAATACCGTTCGTGCCCTCTGCCACCTGCGCATTGAAACCGAGGTCCGCGAGGATGAGTTCCAGCACAAGGAAAAGCAGTCCGATCTTGAGTATTCAGATTCTGAAAGCGAAGGCGCCAAGAAAAAGCCTAAACGCCGCAGTGAGCCCAAAGTAGGACGTAACGATCCCTGCCCCTGCGGCAGCGGTAAGAAGTACAAGAAATGCTGCGGTAAGTAGTTTCCCTATCTATCAGCAATAAATCAGCCCTCCGGAAGAATGCTTCCGGAGGGCTTTTTAGTTTAAGCTACAGGTATTAATCGTGTATTAAAACCTTTCAAAACCACTGTCTGAGAAGTTACTGCCCATATCCAATGATAACCCTGATGAGTTACTGTCCGAGGATTTGTGTTCAGTCTGCTTAGAAGCCGATTCGGTCGGGATAGACGAAGATGGCGGCAGTGCACGGGGTGAGTACGCGTTATTGTTATTAACCCGGAAGAAGGCCATGGTTTGTTGCAACTCTTCTGCTTGACTGGAGAGTTCTTCGGAGGTGGAAGCCATTTCCTCGGATGCAGATGCGTTCTGCTGGGTGACTTGATCAAGTTGCTGCACTGCTTTGTTAATCTGTTCCGCTCCGGTAAGCTGTTCACTGCTTCCGGCAGTTATTTCCTGAACCAGTTCTGCAGTACGCTTGATATCCGGGACGAGCTGGACCAGCATTTGTCCCGCTTTTTCTGCCACTTCTACAGTTCCGCTAGAAAGGTCTCCAATCTCACGGGCTGCTTCACCGCTGCGCTCGGCTAGTTTTCTTACTTCCGCAGCCACAACGGCAAAGCCTTTGCCATGTTCACCTGCCCGGGCAGCTTCAATGGCTGCGTTTAAGGCGAGAAGGTTGGTCTGGCGGGCAATTTCCTCAACAATGGATATCTTTTCCGCGATATTTTTCATTGCGTCTACGGCTTGCGTTACAGCATGTCCGCTCTCTTCAGCCTGCTGTGCGGATTGTACGGCAATGCTTTCAGTTTGCTGGGCATTTTCAGCATTCTGCCTGATGTTGGCAGTCATCTCTTCAATGGAAGAGGAAACTTCTTCAACATTGGCGGCCTGTTCGGTGGATGATTGTGAAAGAGATTCCGCTGTGGCAGACAGTTCCTCACTACCGGAGGCTACGTTTTCCGTGGCTCCGCCTACTTCTGCAACAACACCGGAAAGACGGTGGACCATGTCGTTTAATGCTGCGGACAGGATTCCTACTTCATCTTTCTGATTGATATTCAATGTGCTGGTAAAATCTCCCTGAGCCATTCGCTGGGCAAAGCGTACACCCATCTGTATCGGTCCGGTGATAGCTTTGGTCAGGATAAATGCGGTCATCATGCCGAGAATAAGGGCGACGAGCGCACCAATGAAAAGAAGGGTGTTTGATGACGTAATCTGATCCAGCATTTTGGTTTTCTGATCAGCCCTTGCTGCCCGGCATTGTGCGTCAGCACCCCTTGCTGCCTGCACCATTGCTTCTTCCGCTTCCACCTGCTGGGCCATGAGCTTGGTGTATGTCAGAAAATTCGAGTAATAACTGGATACATTGTTTAGTACCCTCTCAACCTGTGCAATATTAGTTGGATTTTGAAATCTGAGTTTTAAATCTTTGCTAAGGCTGTTGATTTGTTCAATGTCGGATTTAACCATTTCCAGATATTTCGGATGGGAGGAAATGATGTACTCTTTTTCATTTTTCCGGGCAGTAATAAACCATTTGATGGCCCGGTTGGCATCATCTGCCTTGGTCAGCTTGTCTATAATTCCCCTCTGACTGTTGTTGTACAGGGAGTCTATAGTTGCAAATTCAGATCTACTGATTCCATTTGATATTTTTGTGTCGGTCTCGGATAGAATCAATTCAAGTTGTTTCTTTTGATCAGAGCGTACTTTTTCAAGTTCGGTAAGTGCGTTCCTTGCGTCTGAACGCATCAATTGCATTGTTTGTATTCTGCTCTCGACCAGAGTTACATATTCATTAAAAGCGTTATTGTATTTCTCTATCGCTTCAGCCAAAACAGTCATTTGATCATGATTGATTTGTTTGGAAAACTTTGCATTTGTAGTCTTTATTTGCGCTTTGAGTGAGTCTATTAATTCAGTATGTTTGTTTAAGTATTCATCTTCATTTCTGAGCATGTAGTTCTTTTCGCTCATGCGCGTCTCAAGAATGATGCGAACCATACGGTTTACGTCGTCGGCTTTATCTACACGGTCATCTATTTCATGCATGCCGTTGTAGCCAACATAAGCCATTGCTGAACTCAAAAAGATCATGAGGGCAAAGCTTAACCCTAATTTGATTGCCAGTTTAGTGTTTTTGAACATTTGAATCTCCCGCAGAAGTTTTCTTGTTATGATCAGTATAAATGCGTTGATATATTTGTAACATACTACTCCTGCAGACAGGAAGGAAAAGATAAAAGAAGGTAAAATGGGGATTTACAAAAAAAAGAAAACATTTTGAAATTTATGCAGCAGATTTGTGTTGATCGAACAATCAATGAGGTGTAGAGAGCGGCATCAAATTTGATGAAAAGGCTGTGAGCCTGAATAAAATTTATGTGTAATTAAAGAGAGTAAAAGCTATGTTTTCAATATTTTTCCAAACCTATTTAAAACTGTTCTTTGTGCTGACCCCTTTCTTTGCCATCTCAGCTTTCCTGTCCCTAACTCAGGATATGACTCCAAATGAGCGCAAGAAAACAGCTTTGAAAGTTACCGTCGCCGTGATTATCAGTTCTGTAATTCTTTACCTTTACGGTAGGTATATTTTTGAATTGTTCGGGATTACCCTCGATGCCTTTAGGATCGGTGCGGGTGCGGTTCTCTTTCTGTCTGCCTTGAATATGGTTAACGGCGGTGGCAAGAAATTTGACGCCGGGAATGATGATGACGATATTGCAGTTGTGCCGCTAGCTATCCCCATCGTTGTCGGCCCGGGAACTATCGGTGCTCTGTTAGTCATGGGCTCAGCTGTTCAGGGCTTCCGCGATATGGCCCTTGCATGCGGAGCGTTGGTTGCCGCTGTATTAACTGTAGGGATTCTGTTATTCATATCCTCAAGCCTTAAACGTCTTCTGGGAAGAAGGGGGCTTAACATAATGAGTCGTTTGACAGGACTCGTTGTTGCGTCAATCGCTGCCCAGATATTTTTTACCGGGGTGCGGAATTTCATGCTGAACTAGTTGTCATTCATAGGAGGATTTGCCATGGCTGGAGCCAAAACACTTACTGATAGGTTTTTGATCGCGCTTTTTAAAAGAGGCAAGGCTGATTATCTGCCGCTTGCCTACCTGAAGACTGAGGGCGGGAAAGTGCTGGCGCCGGGTGAGACCGACAAAATTCAGACAATGCTTGCCGAAATGGCTGGGAAAGGGATTGTTGCGGAACAGAGCGGCGAATATAAGCTGCTGACAGATCCTTATTCTTAATTGGAAGAGTATCTTTAATTGAAAAGGCCCGTAATATCATTGATGTTGCGGGCCTTTTCTTGTGTTCATTTATCCACAGGAACGAAAGAGCATTCCATATTGTGTTCGTCATCCACCTCGACGATAGCTACACACGGCGGTCGTTCGTCGCGCGGTGACGTAAGGCTGCCGGGGTTGAGCATCTGCCGCCCGTTTACAATGGACCAGTCTTGAATGTGGGTATGTCCGTAGCAGACAAGATCAAAATCAGGCCCGAAGGAGTCCGCTACATTGCGGGAAACCTGTGAACGCGATCCCCAGCCGTGGGCTATGCCGATGCGCAGACCATGGAAATTTACGGATTCTAGCGGCTGCAAATAGTCTGATAGTGCCCATTCATCGCAATTGCCCAGTGCTGCATGGAAGTTGGGGTGCTGGCAGAAGAACTGCCACATGGAAAAAGATACCATGTCACCGCAGTGCAGCAGCAGGTCGGCATCTGCGAGATACTTATTAAAAACCTCCGTGAGCCTGTTATCCGGCTCACGGAGGTGAGTGTCAGAGATTACTGCAATTTTCACGGTATTAAGTCTTACGGAGTTGCATCCGGATTGGTTGTGAGTTGCGGTTTGGGCTTATTGGGATCAATTTTGGAGTCCCTGATCTGTTTTGCCCGGTAGCTAAGGTAAGCGTCCCTGAGAGCGAGATAAGGATCAATGGAGCCTTCCTTGAGGGACTCGTATTCACCAATGTGGAATGAAAGTTTGTTGATCTGGTTGTAAGCTCCGGCGGAAGCGGAGTAGTACCAGGGAATGCCGAACCACCAGAAGGGGTTGAGCACAAAAGTATCAATCCCAAGGCCGACAGCATCGCGCACTGTAGAGGGGCCAAGGAAGGGCAACACAAAGTAGGGACCGTTGGGGACACCCCAGACGCCGAAGGTCTGTCCCATGTCCTCGTTACCGAGGTAGAGAGGCATGGTTGATTGAGCATCTCCAGCAACGTTACCCAGGCCTCCCATGCCGAAAAACGTGTTGGCTACAAACTTGGATGTCTCAGCTCCGGCAGTATAGAACTTCCCCTGCAGCAGACAGCTGGTCAGTCGAACCGGGTAAAGGATGTGCTGGAAGAAATTGTTGGTCCATGTTCTGGGTCGCAGGGGAACCACCCACATATAGCCCTTGGTCACGGGTTTCATGATATTGAAATACAAATAGTCGTTGAACTCGAACATCGCCCGGTTGTAGCCCTGCCACGGGTCAGAGGCGAATGACTCTTCTTGATGCTCGGTATCCCCCCACATCCCCTCGCTGAATTCATCATCGGCTAATTCTTCGGGATTGTTTTTCACTGCGCCGATTACGCCGGAACCGACCTGAGCCACAATAACAGGATCTGCTGTTTGTTCTGATCTTACCTTGGAAGGAAAGGTCAACAGAATAACTGTGAGGACCAGAAAGGCGAGTATGGTCGTGGAGTAGTGCCTGGACATTTTTTTATTATCCGTTAATTTTTGCCGGTTTCAAGGGCGGCTTTAGGGTTTTCTTTCAGTTCTTTGCATTTCTTTTCAAGGCGCTCAAAAAGATTTTTTTTGCCTGAAGCAAAGGTCTTGTCGTTTGTGGTATCGAGAATACCTACAAACTGTGTACGGTAGTTCTTCACCAGGCTTACGCCTTCGATTATAACATCATAAACATCCCATTCACCGTTTTTAAGCTTCATACGGTAGTAAACCGGGATGTCCTGTTTGCCGGTCAACAGACGGGTATCTACCTGAGCATATTTTCCCTTAATTATGGTTTCCTTGTCAAATGCGACTTTTTCACCTGAATAGTCTTCAATTCTGGCAAGATAGGTATGCTCGAGCAGATTAGTGAACAGATCTATGAATTTTTCTTTTTCATCTGGGGAGAACTTCAGCCAGGGACGGCCTATTGAACGTTTGGAAAGTTCTTCGAAATTAAAAAAATCTTTTATGGTTTCACGGACCTTAAGAGTCTTTTCTTCATTCATTGCCGGATTGCCTTTATACAGGGGATCGTTGAGTATCTCAATTACACCTTGAATTCCGGCTTGCAGGCGCACCATGGGAGAGTTCTCAGCAGCAGCTGAACTGACTCCGGCAAAGCTTGCCATGAGTAGCATTACGATGATTATGGATAATGATTTTTTCATATCTGGAACCGATTAATTATTAAAGTTATTATTTAGACTTTGCCAAAAACATACTTGCTGATCAAGTCTTCAATATCAATTGCCGACTCGGTTTCAATGATAGCCCCGCCGGGCTCAATGGGATCGCCCACGCCGCCGGGTGTTATTTTAATATACTTATCGCCGATAAGCCCGCTTGTCTTGACAGAAGCGATTGCATCATCGGTCAGTTCAATGCGTTTCTCGATGCTCAGGGTCAGTACTGCTTTCTGTTTTTCCAGATCAAGGTTGATCTGGTTAACGTAACCGATAGGTACCCCCATCATTTCAACAGGGGAGTTGATCCGCAGGCCGGTAACGTCGTTAAAACTGGCAGTGACATTATAGTGGTCATCGGCAAACATATGCACATCGCCTAGCTTGACGCTCATGTAGATGATACAGAGCAGACCGAGAAAGACAAAAAAACCGACCGCTGTTTCTTTAGGATATTTTTTCATGCCGAAGTCCATATGCATTTAATTGCTGTTCAAATCACCAATGTATTTGGTGCAATTCATTTTCATAACCGAGGGATCAAGGGGAGCCGTGGTTACGCGGTGGGTTTCCCTTTTTGCGCCTTCACGATCCAGAAACTGTCTCAAGTAAGGATCTTCAGTGGTGAGCAGTTCTTCTTTTTGTCCCTTGAAAAGGGTTTTGCCCTCTCCGAGGACCACCACGTAATCAGCAATGGTTTCCATGCTGGCCAGATCGTGGCTGACCACTACGATGGTCATGTCGAACCGTTCCTTGAGTTCAAGTAATAGTCCGTCCAGTTCTGCGGAGTTTATGGGATCAAGACCGGAAGTGGGTTCATCACAAAAAAGAATATCCGGGTCCATGACCATGGCCCGGGCCAGCCCGGCTCTCTTGCGCATTCCGCCTGAAAGTTCATTGGGATAGTAGTCCATGAAATTTTCAAGGCCGACAAGGCTGAGTTTGGATTTGACTACCTCGTAAATTTCAGGCTGCTTGAGTCTGGTATGCTCACGCAAGGGCAGAGCTACATTATCGAAAAGATTTAAAGCACCGAGCAATGCCCCATCCTGAAAAAGGACGCCGATACGTTGTTTGAGGCAACGGAATGCTTTGCGCTTGAGAGTATAAATATTGTGTCTGCCCAGATAAACCGCACCTTCCATAGGAGTGTTAAGTTTCAGGATATTCTTGAGCAGGGTTGATTTTCCGCAGCCGGAGCGACCGAGAATAACCGAGATACCTCCACCGGGAAGGATTGCATTGATCCCGGAAACAACCGGGTTTCCATCGTAGCCGATGGTCAGGTTATCGATTTTGATATCCGGAGCTGTTGAATTCATCTGGTCCCTCTAGATGAGCAGGGAAGTCATGATGTAGTCAGCTACGAGAACGAGCACACAGGACATGACTACTGCGGTTGTTGTTGCCTGGCTAACGCCTTCGGGACCTTTGCCGTCTTTGCGGTGGTGGGTAAAATAACCTTGAAAACAGCATACAGTACAGACCAGAACAGCAAAAACAAGTGACTTACTGAATCCTACGGAGATATCTTCCCAACCAAGGGAATTTTGTACGCGGTGGAAATACACTCCGCCGTTTCCGCCCATCAGGGAAACGCCGCTTAAATACCCGCCTAAAATCCCGATCAGATCAAAAATTGCGGTCAAAATCGGGAATGATATTATCGAAGCCAGTAATTTGGGGCTGACCAGATAGCTCATGGGATTGATGTCCATAAGCTCAAGAGCGTCTATCTGTTCGGATATGCGCATGACCCCGATCTCCGCTGTCATGGAAGAACCGGCTCGACCGGTGAGCATGATAGCTGTGAGAACCGGACCAAGCTCCCGGACCAGCGACAAGGCAACAGCCGCCCCGAGAAATCCTTCGGACCCGAATTTGGACAGGGCGTATTGGGTCTGCAGGCCTACAACCATTCCGGTGAAAAGTCCGATCAGTGAAATGACAGTGAGTGACTTTACTCCGATGAAGTAGAGCTCTTTAATTGTTTTCTTGAATATTCCCAGCGAGCTGAAAACCTGAAGCAGTCCATCTAAAAGAAAGATGAACATGGCTCCGATTTCTGAAAGGAGGTTTTTAAAGCCTTTACCCAGTATATTTATGGGTAAAAGCATTTTATTTTCAGTTTCAGCTTGTGGCATTTTATCAGTCTAATTTAACTTAAAAAGTTGTTTTTGTTGTCCAGCCTAATCCGTCCACTTAGCACAGTGAGTTGGAAAATAAAAGGGAGAACAAGCCATGGAGGTTGCATTTTAGATGATTCTGTTAATCTTTAACCATGGCGGCATCATTCATCATCGGCGAGTCCGTTTTTATTTTCCCACCAGCTTGTCGGGGGGCCGAGATACCACCAATCTTTGTGGTCGGTTTCAGCAATTGTATCAGCAAGTTGCTGCCCTTCTTCGGTTCGCAACCGCTTCAAAGCAGACTCAAGCCATTTAGCAGCATAAGGGTTGCCCATGTCCTTTTCCTCTTTGAGGTTAAGAATGAAATCCAGCTGGTCAGCATCCTGAGCCAGTTTGGATTCGATGGTTTCGCACTCCTCAAGCTCTTCCCAATGGGGAAAAATTTTATCTTCGAGACCTGTTCCGGCAAGGGTGTGCCTCAATGAACGGTCCCTGTAACTACGGTTATAGATTCGGTTAACATAGTTAAAATCGCCGGTGCGGGCTTCGTGCAGGTCATGGAAAAGACACATGAACACTGTTCTGGCCATGTCCGCTCCTGCCATGTCCGCCAGCACATATCCAAGCACTGCTACCCGGTGTGAATGTTCAGCCACAGATTCTGAGCCTGAACCTAAAAACTGGTAGCCTGTACGTGGAGTTTTGCGCAACATGCCTACTTCGAATAGGAAGTCGGCAAGTCTGGTCATTTTGTCACGGTTTTCAAGATTTTTCATCATATGAATATCTGATTCCAGCTGGGTAATGTATAATTATTATGACCTGTAGTCTGCGTTAATGTTGATGTACTCGCGGGTCAGGTCGGAAGCTTGCAGGATAGATGAACCCTGACCGTCAGCAAGGCTGATATTAACATGGATATCCTGCTTGCGCATGATCGGTTCCAGCAGGGCGTCCATATCGCCTTCAACGGGTTTTCCTTTCTCGAACACGACTATTCTGCCGAAGCTCAAAGTCAGTGTTTCGGGATCAAATTCAGCACCGCTGCGGCCTGCAGCAGCTACAATGCGGCCCCAGTTGGGGTCTTCGCCGAAGAGAGCTGTTTTGACCAGTGGGGAGTTACCAACGGCACGAGCGATAAACTCTGCGTCTTTGTCGGAAGCTGCACCGGTAACATTAATATGCATTACTTTGGTGCCGCCTTCGGCATCCTGAACTATCATATAAGAAAGTTGCTGGCAGATATCGAGAAGAAGTGCTTCGAGGGCGGCTTTTCTTTCATCGCTGTCGGCTTTGATTTCCGCAGCTCCGTTAGCAAAAGCCATGACGGTATCGTTGGTGCTGGTGTCCCCGTCAACTGTTATACAGTTGAAGCTTCTGTCGATGCAGCGTCGCAGGGCTTCCTGCCACCAATCAGGATCAACTTCAGCATCACAGGTTACAAAGCCGAGCATTGTAGCCATATCAGGAGAAATCATCCCCGCACCTTTGCACATGCCGAGCATGCGTACCGGTTTGCCGTCAAACTCAATTTCGCCCCAGGCCAGTTTGGGAAATTTGTCCGTAGTCATGATGGCTTTAGCCGCCTTGACCGGGTTGCTGTCTGTGATTGCTTTTTTCAGCTTGGAAGCGGCTTCACGCCATTTTTCCATGTTGAAGCGAGGGCCTATTACCCCGGTTGATGCCGGAAGGAGGTCTCGGTCATTTATGCCCAGATATTTAGCTGCGAGGATCAGACTTTCCTTGCAATCGGCAATACCTTCGGCTCCGGTGCAGGCATTGGCCAGCCCAGCATTGATGATTGCTCCGCGAACTTGCTGCGATTCAGATAGGATTTCTTTGCCCACGGTAACAGGTGCGGCTTGAAATTTGTTCTTTGTGAAAACGGCAGCCGCAACAGCTGGAACGTCACTAATGATCACAGCCAAATCGTTCCGTCCGCTATATTTGAATCCGGCCTCAAGCGCTGCGAATGTGTATCCTTTCGGGGTCTGAAGCATAATTAATGTCCTTTTAAAAAGCCTGTTCTTGGTGACAGGGATTAATGTTCACCTGTTACTCTGTAGGTAAAGACTCTGCAAGATAAAATAGGTGATTAAAACAAAAGTTGTTGCCTTTGGTATAAAAAAAAGGCCTGTTCCGACAAGAACAGGCCCGCTGATATTAGCTGGTTTATTCCAGATTAGTTCAGGAGGTCCTTGCGAACGTATTCAATATTAGCCTTTGCTCGCAGTTCTGCGAGGAAAGCCCCGAATACTTCGTTGGCTCGCTGCTGGAACAGAGCGTTGATGAACATGTCTTTTTGAGCAGCCCAAGTTTCTTCTTTGGGAGGAATGCGCTCATCAAGGCGCGCTAAGACGTAACCGCCGGGAAGTTCGAAAACTTCAGGAAGCCACTGGTCTTTTTTAGCTGCGAAAGCTGCATCAGCAAGCTTGCGGTTCATGCCCAAGTTGGGAATGAAACCATCGCGACCGAAGGGTGCGGAAGTTTTGAGATTCTTTTTAATGTAGTTGAAAGTCTCAGCTTCCGTTTCTTTGTTGACCAGTTTGTCTTTGAAGTCATTGGCCATGGTCTTAGCCAGCTGTAATGCATGCTGCTGGGAAAGGACATCTTCAATGTTCTTCTTTTCGTCCTTAAGAGGTTTCAGGGACGGGGGAATATCTTTTTCTTTTTCAACGAGGATGTATCCACCGTCAATAGCGATAGGCATATCAGTGGAGTTGCCTTCAGGCAGACCTATGATGGTCTGAGCTGCACTTTCAGTCATGCCGAAAGCGTTGGCCAGGGTCTGCACAGTAGCCTGTTCGCTTTTCTTGAATGCGATTCCGAGTTCTTCAGAAACCTTGTCCAGTTTCAGGCCGGATGCGATCAGGTCAATGGCGTGGTCCAGCTTGTCGCTGATAGAGTCCGCTGCTTTTTCCTGAGCGACGATGGTGGTGATATCATCTTTTACCTGGGCCAGATCTTTCTGGCCCGCTTCACGGATGTCGTCAGCCTTGATCAGGTGCCAACCGAAGCGAGTGCGAACAGGTTCGCTGACTTCGCCTTTCTTGAGAGCGAAAGCAGCATCTTCGAAAGGCTTAACCATTGCGCCTTTACCGAACCAACCCAGTTCGCCACCTTTAGTTTTGCTAGGCCCTTCAGAGTATCTTTTTGCAAGTTTAGCGAAATCCTGACCGGACTTGGCTTTAGCAAGAATTTTTTTGATTTTCTTTTCAGCTGCAGCAACATCTTTTTCCGGCGCGTTTTCGTCAACAACGATCAGAATATGGCTGGCTTTGACTTGATCTTCCTGCAGAAAAGCGTCTTTGTGGGCTTCGTAGTAAGCAGCAATTTCTTCAGGAGAAACAGTCTCGTTGATGGAGAGTTCTTCTGGGGTGAAAGCAATGTACTTAACTACAGAGCGTGCCGGGATCGCAAACTTATCAGGATTGGCAGTGTAGTAGTCTTCTATCTGTTTCTCGGTGATTTTGATGTTCTTAAGGAAATCAGCACCGGGAACGAAGTAGTAGTCAATCTGTACTTTTTCGGATGCAGCATCGAAAAGAGAGCGGGCATCTGCTTCAGTAGGTTTGACGGGCAATGTCACATAATCCTGAAGCTTGGTAATCATTGCGCTGTTGCGCATGCTGTTCTCAAAACTTGCTGCGGACATGGATCTGCTTCTCAGGAAAGCCTGATAGAGATTCATGTCGAAGTTGCCTTCCTGATCAGCGAAAGCGGGGATGCGGCTGATGTCAAAGGAAAGTTCGGAGTTAGAAACAGAGAGTCCCAGTTTTTGGGCTTCAGCTTCAAGAAGTCTCTGACTGATCATCTGTTCCAGAACAAATTTTTTGAATTCGGGTGACTGGAGCTGATCGGAATCAAGATTGGGATTCTGGGCCCGCAAGGCTTCTGCATTTTCACGGTAAGACTGCATAAATTCCTGAGTAGGAATAGGCTGCTCGTTAACGTATGCTATGACCGGGTCGGTGTTGCCGTTGAATCCGCCGGCGCCGAAGGCAAAAATAAAAACTGCGATAATGATACCGAAAGCGATTTTGATGCCCCAGCTCTGGGCATTTTGGCGCAGAATGTCCATCATGGCTTCTTCAGTCTCCGTTTGCAGCAGTTGCTGCGTTCAAGTGTTGATTCTATTTAATCGGCGGGATGACTTCGTAAGAAGACACCCCGCCAAACTCATTTACAGTTGTTTTCCGACGTAGTTCAGCAGACCGCCGGCTTTAATTATCTCAAGTTCTTTTTCCGAGAGGTCGTTTTTAACCCTGATTTCGACACCATCCGTGGAGAAAACAGTTTCGCCCCCGGGGGTAATGCCGGTAGTATCGATGGTTAATTTACTTCCCTCAGACAGTTTGTCGTAATCACTCTTTTCAGAGAGTACAAGGGGTAGAATGCCAAAATTGATAAGATTTGCTCTATGAATACGAGCAAGAGACTTGGTAATGACGGCAACTACACCCAGATGACGGGGGCCGAGAGCTGCGTGTTCGCGGCTGGAACCCTGTCCGTAGTTCTCACCGCCGAGAATGATTCCACTTTCTGCTGCTTTCATACGGCCAACAAAACCCTCATCAACACGGCTGAAAATGTATTCACTGATAGCCGGGATGTTGGAACGCAGGGCAGTAATCTGTGCACCTGCAGGGAGGATGTGGTCAGTGGTGATATCGTCTTCGACCTTAAGGCGGATTTCAGAGGAAATCTCATCCGGAAGGGCGGAGAATGTTTCGAGAGGAACAATGTTCGGTCCGCGTACAATTTCAACTTCATCCCTGTTTTCGGGGGGGAAGATGAACAGGTGGCGTATGGAGGGAACTTCCGCAGGGAATTCGATCTTAGCGGGAGGAGTACCCCAGGTTGCAGGATCAGTGAATTCTCCGGCGAGGGCCAGTTTAGCAGCAGTCTGTGGGCTGGCGAGGTAAACCTGCGCGTCCTGAGTTCCGCTGCGACCTTCAAAGTTGCGGTTGAAGGTACGTACGCTTACGCCGGCAGAAGTGGGGGAACCACCCATGCCGATGCAGGGGCCACAGGTACATTCCAGAAGTCTGGCTCCGGAATCGAGGAAGTTGGCGATCAGTCCGTCGGAAGCAAGCATTTTGAGAACCTGCTTGGAACCGGGGGAGATCATCAGGTCCACACCTTGGGGCAGCTGCTGGTCCTGCAGGATCAAAGCAGTTGTTTTCAGGTCGGAGTAGGAAGAGTTGGTGCAGGAACCGATGGCAGACTGGTTGACCTTCAGTCCCGCGAGGGACTTAACGGTAACAACGCGGTCCGGCATGTGCGGCTGGGCTACCAGCGGTTCAAGATCGGAAAGGTTGATTTCAACAACTTCTGCGTAGGTTGCATCTGCATCGGCAATGAGTTCAGTCCAATCTTCTTCGCGGCCCATGGCCTTGAGAAAAGCCTTGGTATTATCATCACTGGGGAAGATGGAAGTGGTCGCACCGAGTTCGGCACCCATGTTGGTGATGACGGCACGTTCGGGAACGGAAAGGGATTTAACACCTTCACCGCCGAATTCGAACACAACGCCTACGCCACCTTTAACGGTTTTGATTTCCAGCAGCTTGAGGATGATATCTTTAGCAGAAGCCCACCCGGACAGTTCGCCGCTGAGTTCTACCTTAACAACCTTGGGCATGGGGATGGAGTAAGGCTGTCCGGCCATGGCCAGCGCGACGGAAAGACCGCCTGCACCCATGGCGAGAGAGCCGAGGCCACCCGCAGTAGGAGTGTGGCTGTCAGAACCGATCAGGGTTTTGCCGGGTTTGGCAAAGTTTTCCAGATGCAGCTGGTGACAGATGCCTGTTCCGGCAGGGGAGAACACAACTCCGTGTTTGGCTGCTACAGTACGAAGATACTGATGGTCATCCGGGTTGCGGAAGCCCATCTGGAGGGTGTTGTGGTCCACGTAACTTACAGAAAGTTCGGTCTGGACTTTATCAATACCCATAGCTTCAAATTGCAGATAAGCCATCGTGCCGGTGGCATCCTGAGTAAGAGTTTGATCAATTCGCAGGCCGACTTCTGTGCCCGGCTCCATTTCTCCATTTAAAAGATGAGCGGATATGATCTTTTCAGTAATGTTTAAACCCATGATACCTCCGGTGTGATTGTGCTTTTCATAAGCAGATTTGAAACTAAGTGTCCTGTGGTACGTAGCTATCCCGTGTACATCATAAAGTGCCCGCTAAAGCTGTTATGAGGGCCGGAGTCAGTTATCCTTCCATTCCGAGGCGCATTCGGTTTATTTTTCGTTGACGGATGTCAATCTCTGCTTCCAGACGAAGTTTATCCTGCTGGGATTCGAAGATTTCATTGGCAAAAAAGATCCCTTCAGAAGGAACCTCACTCGCCATCAGCTTTCTAGTACGCTGCAGGCAGAGTTCAAGTTCCTTCTTGAAGTTCTCAATTTCTACTTCAATCTCAGGGATGCTAATCGATTTTGATTCTTCTTCGGGTTTTTGATTCATCTTTTTTCTTTACCTCAGGGTCTTTGAGTCCGTTGATTTCCGGCAGGCTGTTGTAGAGGGTCCAGTAACGAGGCCAGAGATCAGTGATGTCACCGGGGTTCTCGATTGAGATACCGGGGCGCATCCAGGCCATAAGACCGAGAGCAATACCGAAGAAGGGAGTAGGTGCGGACCATGCTTCATCCCATTTCAGACGTCCGGGGAGAACAGTAAGTTCATCCTCGCCGCGCTCATACTTGATGCCCAGTCGTTCGAGCAGTTCAATACCCTGTTCGAACATTACTGCGTCAGCGATGTTACTGATTTTGCATTCAGAGCGGGAGTTGACCGCAAGGGCCAGTCCGATGGGGAAGAGGTCGGTTGCATTGCCGAAGTCAAAGGAAGGTTTATCTGCTTTTTCACCCTTAGTTGCAGTGATGCTTCCTTTGGAAATTTTAATATCAACGCCGCCGGTCTTGAGAGTTTCGAGTGCATCAGCAGCAAGGGCGTTCTTGGGCCAGTCTCCGTTGATAGTGACCTGACCGTTGCTGAAAGCAGGCATAGCAAGCAGTGCAGAGCAAAGCTCCGGCTCCAGTGCGATAGCAGGTTCTTCCGGGACGGAGATTTCTTTTGTCGCGGGAACTGTACACTCAGTCTCATTGAGTTTGGCATTTACGCCACATTTTTTGAGAGCTGTGACAACTTCCTGCAGCAGGTCCATGCCATGCCAGCCCTCTGCAAACTTAAAAGTAAGTCCCTGAGGGTATGTCCATGCCGCCAAAGCCAGCGCAGCAACAAATTCCACAGGAGTCTCATCTGAGATCTCGATGGAAGATGCCATGCGTCCGCCGCATTCGAGACGGGCAGGCAGGCCGTGGCTCTGGAGGTCAAGAGTGTTCAGTCGAGCGCCAAGTGGAGAAAGAATGTCGGCAAGTGGTCTGGAATCATACTGTTTAAGGATGGGGCCACCGGCAATTTTGAATTTGCCGACAGTTTTGAGACCGAAAGCAATGGCCAGAAACATGGTCATGGCATTGTCTCCGGCAAAAATAAGTTTTTCTTCAAAGTCGATCCCTTCACCTGCGCGGGATTCGACAGTTTCACCATCCCATGAAAGGTGTGCGCCGGCTTGGTTGAAAGCTTTGACGAGCTCAGTGATTTCGTCATTGATGCACAGGGGACCCATTTTGCTGTCAGTTCCGGCTGCTGCACTTAGTGCGATCCAGAATTTGGACTGCAGCAGGGAACCGGGACCGTCAAAGGTAACGTCCACTGCTTTCTGGGGAGGAGAAAGAACATAAGAAGAAAGCTTGCGTCTTTCAGGTTTGGCAACTGCTGCATAAGCAAGGTTATTCAGCTGGTCGAAAACGCGTCGCGCAGTTTTTACATCGAATTTTTTGTTGCCGGCTTCAGCGGTCCATGTCTCAAAGATGCGTCTTTCCATATCCGGGTCTCCAAGAGGCAGGCCTTTCTGCTTGCGCTTGGATGCAGCTTTACCCATGAGGTAGTTTCTGCGGGATACGAGGGAAAGAAGTCTTTCGTCCAGCTCTTTGATTTCGTCAAGCAGGGACTGTCTGCGCGGTGCGGAACCGCCGGAACGTTCAAATTTTTTATATTCGGGCATTTTTTTTATTTCCTGAAATGTGATATAGAGAAGTCCACCTTAATAGCGCGATTTGCTATAATGAGCAACCCCCGTAGCTGCAGTAAAAAATGCCATTAATTAGAGTCGTTTCTGTTCGATCTGTTGTGCTCTGGTAATGTTTCAGTCTGTATCTGCATTGCAGGCAGGGAAAAGAAAAAGGGAGGAAGCGCTAGGCGCTCCCTCCCTGAATAATCAAGTAGTGATACTACTCAAATTACATAGCGTCGCCGGAAGCTGCGCCCTGCATTTTGACTTCAACCTTTTCGGTGAGGCCTTCGTAGTATTCGCGGAGCTGTACGATAACTTCGTCACGACCGAAGTGATCTACGATTTCAGCGCCATCGGAGAGTGCTTTACGCAGCTTGGTACCGGAAAGGATAACGCGCTGGTCTTTATCGTGAGGGCAGGTTCTCAGGGAAGCCATGCCGTCGCACTTGTAGCAGTAGAAAGTCCAGTCAATCTTCATGGGCTCGCAAAGCAGTGCTTTGCCGGGCTCAGGACAAGCTTCGGTTGCGTAAGGAATCTTGTCGAAAATATCCTGTGCTTCGAACAGACCGTAGAAGTCACCAACGCCAGCGTGGTCACGACCGATCAGCATGCGGTTAACGCCGTAGTTCTGACGGAAAGTTGCGTGGAGCAGACCTTCACGGGGACCAGCGTAACGCATATCGAGGGGGTAACCAGCCTGGATAACGTTTTCTTTAACAAAGTAGTGCTCAACGAGAGTGTCGATTGCTTTAACACGAACTTCAGCAGGAATGTCACCGGGCTTGAGGTTACCGATCAGGGAGTGGATCAGACAACCGTCACAAACTTCGATGGA
>PPCM01000737.1_pt1 | contig 21677 bp, 14 predicted proteins | sample 1555541 | NCBI WGS metagenome assembly PPCM01 (sample SAMN05284479, study PRJNA326546) | Marine sediment metagenome, whole genome shotgun sequencing project. | isolation source: marine sediment | place: Germany: Wadden Sea | collected 2012-09-05 | reverse complement strand
AGGCGAGTGAAATGAATTTGTTTATTTTACCGGCAGCTTCATCGTAATGTTTTTGCACCCATGTTCCATCGTAAAGATCCGTGAAAAAGGCATCCTCGGGCATGGCCAGATCAAATGCGCTGTTGAAAATCGGCTCATCGGAAAACAACGCGACGGTGCAATACACAGAGTATTTCACCTTCTTCAGCAAGGATTTTTGCTCAGGATTCAAAATATCATTTGCAATTTTAAGGGCGACCGGCGCCGGAACGGCAAGGATCACAACATCCGAGGTTATGGTGTGCGTTTTTCCATGCGCACTTTCATAAACAACACTGTATTTTGAACCTGTCCTGAAAACTCTTTTTACAGCGGCGTCAACCTGTACCCTGTCGCCAAGATATTCGGCAATCGCCATGGGAATTTCAACCGTGCCCCCCATGGGAACGTACGATTCCTCATGCCTGTCATCAACACCGGAAAATCTTTCAGCCGAATCCATATCTTCATCGCCAACAAAATCAAACCCGATTTCCGGAATCAGCATCAGGGCTGAAACTTCATCGATGTTGGCGCCGAACAGGCCGCGTGACGCCACATTGTACTGCCGCTGAAGGAGGTTGGAGAACCCGTTTTCCACGAACCACTCTCGTGCCGTCATTTTATCCAGTCGTGCCAACGCTTCCGGTGCATCTTCCAAGGAGTTGTCGGAGCCGATGTATTCCTCAACGATCTCATTCATGCCAAGCACTTTCTCAACGAAACGATTGTATTCTTCAACACCTGTATCATTTACGTGCATTGCCGCAATTGCGCTCGCCCCGTAATGAAATCGGCCGGCACGATAGTGAGCATCCATTGGAAACGGTATCTCCAACAAATTTATATCAAGGCGGTTTGATATTTTTTTTAAAGCAGAAGTCGGCTCCCCCATGTACTCTGCCCCCTTTGCATAGAACAATCCGTTATACATCCCCCGAAGAGCTCGCCCCCCTACCTTGCTTTTCTTTTCCAATACTTTTATGCGATAATCCTTCAGGTAAAAGGCGGATGTCAAACCGGCATAGCCGGCCCCCACTATGATGACGTCATAATCCTGAATTTCCTGATTGCGGACATTCACCTTCCCCTTTATGGGAGCGCAACCGGCACAGAGAACGATCATTATCGTGATGATCAATTTTATTTTTGAATTCCAGAAACTTACTACGTTTTCCATATTTTCCCCTCGGTATGGGGCCATGGTTCCCCCAATTTAGTTAATTTAATTAACTAACTATATACAACCTCTGCTCTTGTCAATCACAAATAATTCACATCCATCGATTAAGAGGCGGATTGTCCCTTTAGGACGCCTCCCCCCCGACGCTCATCATTTCATGGAGTCGTTCAAAGTCGAGGTTCCGGCACTCCCCCGCTCGATACAGCTGTTTCTACCTGATTTGCGAGTCTTGGTTCCTCATCCCGGTATTCCACCGCCCCCTCCGACGGCGGCGCTCCGAAGACGGGCCGGCTCGTGTTTTTTTAAGGACAGCCGGAATCGACATACTACATCCAGTTTCCGATAAGTAAAAAGGGCGCCCAGAACGCGGGGTGGTCCAGGGCCTTGTCCCGGAGGAGTTTCATCTGGGCGTTCCTGAGGGCCTTTGCCTTGGATTGGCCCGACGAAAGCTGCCGGTAGAATTCCGTCATGGTCGTAACGGCAGCCCTGTCGCTGATATACCAGAGGGTCGCCACCGCGCTCCTGGCGCCTGCCTTGAGGGCGATTCCGCCCAGCCCCAGGGCCGCCCGCTCATCCCCCAGGGCCGTCCTGCAGGCGGACAGGGTCAAAAGCTCCACCGGCCGTTTTCTGAACCGCCCAAGGGAGAGAAGGCGATCCAGGCGATCGAGGGTGAGTTTTTCGTCATGGGTCCGGAGCCAGGTTTCACCGGATTTGCCTCCGAAATAACCGTGGGTGGCCATATGCACCACGGAAAAATCGGTCCTTCGGAAGGCATCGGTGAGATTGTCCAGGGTGAACTCCCGGTCCAGGATGATTCTTCCACCCGTAATGTTTTCGATCCCCGCCAACTCCTCGGACACAAAGGGAAGCGCGTTGTAAGTGCCTTTGGTCCCGGAAAGCCCGGCCAGCAGCACCTCGGCGCCTTTGAGGGAAAAGGGCGCGGGTTTCATGAGGGTCACCCCCGGAATCGTTCCCAGGGCGTATTTTTCCACCAGGAACCGTTCCCCGTCGTGAAGGGCGGCAAAGGGGATCATGCGAAAGACGCTGTCCGGGGAAAGCAGAAGGGTCTTGACACCGTCTGCGCGAAGTTCCCCCTCGACGGGGGCAATCAGCAGGCGATAGAGACGTTTTGCATGGTATAGGTAGCGGCTGCCGGATGGATCCTGGAGGCGCTCCCTGAACCTTTTGACCGAAAGCGCGAGAAGATCGCCCCCCTCTTTCAACTCCACGCGATACTTCTTCATACCCGAAGGCAGGGTCAGAAGCAGGTAGAGGGTATCTTCCAGGATCAGGGGGGAGAGGATCGCCGTTTCGGCATAGGCCCGATCCAGGGTCACCCTGCCGGAGATATCCTCGGTAACGCATTCATCCCGGAAGAAGTCTTCCAGCTCATATGTCTTGAGCATCTCCATGGTATCCCGCGCCCGGATCAACAGCTCTTCCCGCTCGTTTTCATGGGCGGCGCGATCACTCGCTTCGATCAGAAGCCGTGCAAGTCCCTCGTGCACCGGCCTTATCCTCGTGTTGAAAAACGCCTCTCCCCTTCGTCGCCCCCTCAGCAGGGAACGCCGCACGGGTGTCAATGTGGCGACCGCGTTCTCATATGCCCCAAGGGCGGCATCCATTTTTCCGAGCCGGCGAAAAATCGTTCCAAGCTGCCGTTGCCAGAGATAAAGGATATCCGAAAGCCCCCCTTCCTGTGCATGGAAAACCGCACCCCGGGTGAGGGAGAGGGCTTCGGCATACCTCGCTTCCCTCTCATAGAGATTGCCCTTATACCCCAGGGCAGTGGAGACAACGCGGAGATCACCATGTTTTTTCCCGATACGTTCGGCGCGATCAAGGGCGCCCCAGAACACGGGCATCAACCGCCGAGCCTCACCGGCATGGGGCGAATCGATCCTCTTGAAAAACGCGGCAACGGACAGCAGGAGCCTCGAGGTTTCAAGGGTATCGGGCAGCCTTCCAATCTCCTCCGCCGCATGGGCGATCTGTTGAAATGCCCCCTCCATATCCTTTCCGAGATACCTTGCACCCGCAAGGTTTACCCGAATGGTCGGTATCAGCAGGGCCGATTCTCCTGGCAGGGTGTCGACCCCGCCCGACAGTTCAAGTCCTTCAACGAAGCGTTCGGCCGCCCTGTCGTGATCTCCACTAGCGGCATATGCATTGCCCAAATTGTTCAAAAGATTCGCGATAAGACCACGGCTGCCCGACAGGCGCGCCTCCGCCAGCCCCTTCTCCAGAAGGCGAACGGCCGTATCCCGTTCACCAACGGCAAGGTGGAGATCGCCCGCTTCGCCAAGAAAAAGCGCTTTCAGGGTCCTGTTTTTCGTTTGCCCAAGGCTCTCCCGGACCTCTTCGAATATGGCCTGAGCCCTCCCATGGGCCCCGGACTTGCCATATACGCGCACAAGGTTCAGGGCGGCCCCGAGCATCTCCTCCGCCCCTCCGTACTCAAGGGATCTCCAGGATTCCATTGCCCTTTCCCAATAATCCACCGCCCCCTGAAAATCACCGGTTTCATACGCGCTGTTTCCCCGGACAATTAGCTGCTCAATTCCCGCAGCGCCGATTCCGGCATTTCCGAAGTTTTCAGAGTTTTCAATATATTCTAATATCCCTGGTTTCTCCCCTACCTGTACATCCACCGTTAAATTCTTGCCCGCCGCCCTCAACGTCACCACAGCCCCGGGAACAGCTGGTGATTCAACCGGTTGAGAGTCAAACCAGGAACCCATTCTCCTGTTCAACGGGTTTCTGTCCTTGGTTTTATTTGATGCTCCATTGGAAAAGCCGGTAGACCCATTGTCGATATTCCCGTGGAGGAACTTCCCCCCCGACAAAGGGTAAATCGTTGCCTCGGCATGAAATATCGGAAACACGACAAGCGAAAAGGCAAGAACCATGATAAACAGATGACATCGCCCGGCGATAAATCCCTTTCCCATTATTTCCGCCTCCTCAAAGAAGCTCGGATGTGATTTTGAAGTGGATACCGTCGTCCTGGATATCATACTCACCTTTTCTTTCAACGGGGTTCAGCGCCTCCCCCCAGAACAGTTCGGCCCTCAGGCGTTTTCCAACCTTCCACCGGATTCCCATGCCGGCGCTGTAGATCTCCTCCGAATCACCGGCCCCCCTTCTCCTGTTGTCCACAACACCGTAATCGAAAAAGGGCACGATGCTGACGATGCCGTCCCCCGCGCGGGTGCTGATCCGGGGTATCCGGATCTTCCCCACGGGAATCTCCCACTCCAGGGAGGCGGCCAGCCCCTGGTCCCCGCTCAGGCTCTCCTCCCTGTACCCGCGAACCGTACTTGCCCCCCCAACCACAAGCTTTTCCATGGAAAAAAGGGGATCGTCCGACACCTGGGCAATCAATCTCAGGGAGAGGCGGCTGTCCAACAGGGAGATGCGTTTGATCCACTGGAACTGGCCGAACCAGGAGAAAAACCGTCCGTCGGGTTCCCTGCCGGAAAATGTGGCCCCAAGGCCGTCGAACCCGAAGCTGAACGTGGAATAAAAGGCCGCCGCCTGGCCCAGGGTTCGATAGCGCCATTGCTGTATGAAACGGGCAACGGCAACGGCGCTTTCACCGTTAACGGCCCCTTCCGCGTAGGAAAAATCCCTGCCGGCGTAGTAACTCCTGCTGAACCTCCGTTCGATCTTCAGCCCCGCCGAGAAATCACTTGCAAGGGAACGGTAGAACCGATGGTTGAGAAAGAGAAACTCCCCGCCGGATCGGCCGGTAATATCGAGGACACTGAACGGCTCGGAAACCACCCGGGTCCAGGAACGATCGATCCCCATGGAGAGGCTTGTCTCAGGGCGGCCCAGTGGCAGCGTGTATTCCAGCCGAACGGTGTCGGAGCCTTCGGTTTTCCCATATTCCGCGAAAAGATCGTCCCCCCGCCCGAACAGGGATCGATAGTCCAGCGTTAGCTCCCCTCCAATGCTTCCGGTACCGGGTGAGCCGTGGTTGTCCACCCTGAACACGACCCTGTGCCGGGGCACCTCCACCACCTTCAGGTGGAGAACCGCCTCTCCCCTTTTCCCGCCGGGCACCACCCTGGCGTGAAGGGTGTCGATATGGGGGTCTTCCTTCAAGAGCTTCAGGTCACGCTGGAGCGCGACCATATTCAGCGGTTTTTCCCCCTTCAGCATGCCCCTGTTCAACCGATTCAGTATAAACCCATTTTCGAGCATCCGATTGCCCGTGATCACCACATCGCCAAGTCTGCCCTCGATCACCGAAAGCCTGACAGTCCCGTTTTCCACCTTCTGATCCGGAATGACCACGCCCGAATTGATATACCCTTGATCCACGTAAAACCGGGTAAGGGCAAGCCTCAGGGCCTGGAGCCTTTCTGCCCCCACCTCGCGATTCACGTACTTCCCCGTGATCGGCCGAAGGTCTTCGTCGGAAAAAACCGTATTTCCGGAAAGAAGAATCCTCTTTAAATGGAGGGCCTCCATGGTGGAGAGGCTTTTATCGGGCAGGTCCACGGGCGGCAGGGAAAATCGACCGGCAGGACTCCCCCCTCTTCCATGAACGGAGTCGGCAGAGGGAACGGAGCCGTCAGTGGGAGCGGAGTCGGCAGTGGGAACGGAGCCGCCAGTGGGAGCGGAGCCGGCAGTGGGAACGGAGCCGGCAGTGGAAACAGAGTCCGCCGGTGTCCCGGCAGCCTGGATTTCCGGGGCTGTAAGCAGCAAAAAGGCAATAAAAATGCACAGCCTTTTCATGACAAAGGGGGCGATCCGGTAAACCTCGGGCATCAGTTCCTTCCCTCCGACACACGGGCCTCATCCCCGCATTCGCAAGGATCTCCCCATATGGGAACAATCCCCAAGGCCTCCACGGGGTTGTCGCCGATCCCGGTGCTCCTGGACGGGTTCAGGAAGGGCGACGGTTGCCAGTCCCCCGGATCCAGCGGGGCACCGTCATGGGACAACACCACGAGACTGCTGATCTTTTCCCCGGATCGGACATGACAGGGGGTGCGCGCCCAGTCTCCCACCCCCAGGAAAGCCGGGGACAGGAGGGGCATCCAGATGGAGAGCTCCGGCACGAACGATTCGATCTCCACCTCTCCGCTGATACCCAGCCGGGATGAAGCCGTCACCGTGCTGTCCGTGGACTGGAGGTAAATATCCGATCCGATGAAAATGTTTCCCCCCGCTCCCATATCCGCCTTTGCGGTAATCTCCCCCCTGTTTACCACCACAAGTTCCGATTCCACGGTAATATCGCCGCTCGGGCCGGTTCCGCTCTTCACATCCGTGGCGACCCTGCTGCCGTCGATCTCCACCAGGTGTTCTCCATGGATCTCGATAAGGCCCATCCCGCCGCTGACGGCCTCGGTGACCACGGAGCTCCCGTCTCTCAGGCTCACCTCGTTCCCGGCCTTGATAAAGATGATCCCCGCGCTTCCCCCGTCCGCTTCGGCCGTGCTCGAAGAGAGGATCGAAGCGCCCCCCCTGAGCTCGAGCCGTTCCGTGAAAAGCTCGATGCTGCCGGCGATTCCCGTGCCGGAGGTCGAGGTGCTGATCCGGCTGCCGGAATCCATGACGATATGATCGGCCGCCTCGATCCCGATATATCCGGGTTCGTCGGCCCCTTCCGGCACTTCGAAATCAACGCCCAGCTCCGGCGGAAAAAAGGGGGGAAGATCGCCGCCCGTGCCGGACACATTCGTGGATGCGATGCTCGATCCGCCGGTGATGTCGAGGGTTCCGGTATTGAGAAAAATGTATCCCGCCGAACCCGTTCCGAAGCTGGAAGTGGTGATGGTGCTGCCCCCATGGATGCGTATGGAGTCGGCCCCCTCGATCTGGATAAACCCGGCATTGGCGCTGATCCCTTCGGAACTGCTGGTGGAGGAGATGGAAGAGTCCCCGGAAAGGAGAATTTCCCCGGCTTCCACCAGGATACTGCCTGCAAACCCCTGCCCCCGGGTTCCGGTGGAGATGGTGCTCCCGTTCTCGATCCTCAGTGTTTCGCAGTTTTCAATCTCGATATTGCCCGCGTCGCCTCCCACGTCCGTCATAAAGCTTTCCGAGGTTATCCCCGATGCGCCGTCAAGAAGAATTTCCGGTGCCTCCAGAAGGATGAATCCCGCCTTTCCCTCTCCCCTGGAGGCGGTGGAAACCGCGCTCCCTCCACTCAATCGAACCGAATGGTTCGCAAAGATCCCGATACTTCCCGCACCGCCGCTTCCCCCCGTACCCGAGGTGATGCGGGAGCCGTTGTTCAGCTCAAGCGAGTCCGCGTGAATCTCGATCTGCCACGGGAATCCCTCGAAGTCGTCTTTTCCATCGCCGGTCTCGTCATCCGGGAGTTCCCATTCCGTTTCATTTCCGGGCGGGTCCTCGTTATCGTCATTCAAACGCTCCGAAATTTCGACTTGTCCCCACTCCAGGAGATTTTCCGAGTCTTCCTTCCCAAGGTCGCCCTCACCGGAAGCTTTCCCGTCGGAATCGGATTGTTCCGAGCTCCCCTCGTCAAAATCGTCGCTACCGGAATCGTTTCCGTCCAACCCCTCCTCTTCAAGGTCGTCGTCACCGGAATCGTCCAGCTCCGAGTCTCCCTCTTCAAGGTCGTCGTCACCGGAATCGTCCAACTCCGAGTCACCCTCTTCAAGGTCGTCGTCGCCGGAATCGTCCAGCTCCGAATCCCCCTCTTCGAGGTCGTCGTCACCGGAATCGTCCAGCTCCGAATCCCCCTCTTCGAGGTCGTCGTCACCGGAATCACCCTCTTCCGAGTCTCCTTCATCCGGAATATCCCCGGAATCATCGTTCTCCCAGCCCTCGCCCGGGCCCAGGTTTTCGGAGCGAAGCTCGGCCTTGTCAAGCACCACCAGCCCACCGCGGATATAAATGTTGCCGGCCGGATCGCCGCTCACATCCAGCCTGGAATTTTCCTTGAGTAGAACGGTGCCGCCGATTTCGGAACCCACCATCAGGCCGAATGGGGAAGGCGCGACCTCTCCTGGAGATTTTACACCGGCCACCAGTATCCTTCCCCCGGGAGCCGTGACCCTCGCTCCCCTTTCGAATACGATATCACCGCCGATGATCGAAACAGTCTCTCCCTTTTTAACGGAAAGCCCCTTGCCGGCGCCGGTCCCGTCTTTGCCCCGTCCGCTCCGGATCACCACCGAAGCCGGGCTATCGTTTAGAAAACCGAAAGCCGAGGGCGGCTCCGAAGAGAGGAGTTCCGATTCAATCCCCCCCGTGTAAAAGATATCTTCCCCAAGGCGAAGGTAGTCCGAAGTGGCGGTATGAAAGGAACCCTGGATATCCAGGGAGGCATTTTCCCCGAAAATAATCCCCGAGGGATTGAGGAGATAAAGGTCGGAGCCGGGTATATCGCAGGAGAGCTTTCCGTCGATCAGGGATTCATTCCCCCCCGTCACCCGGGCAATGACGTTCCGGATGGAATCGGCCCCGCTGAATCGCGCGCTTTCGTTTTCTCCGATATTGAAAATCGAGAAACTGTGGAAGAGGTTGTCTCCCATGCGGCTTCCCAGATCGGCGGAAATGTTGTAACGGGGACCTGAAATCTCCCCTGCACGCCCGACGGTTCCGTCCGTGACCACCTCCCCACGAACCGGGGATGAGATCATCCCCCCCATCATCATCAACAAGATAATAAAGCCGCCATACGCCTTCCTTTTCAGCCGCCTGGATCTACCGTGTTCCTCCGGGCCCGCCCCCGGGGCGCCACACAATCGGCCCCTCTTCCTCGGGCGGGTCTTAAAAGATCTTTTATGCCGCATCATATTCCCCATGACAGCCCAACTCCCCGGTCAAATCGTCACTCTCGATCACGCCCGGCCGTCTCTGTCTGGTTACGAACAGACACCGTACGGTTTTTGCTTTTTTCCGGTATCCCGGTTTCAAGGTTCAAAAAAACCGCCTGATCGCCGGCCCATGCCGCTGTTTCCCGGATTTTTCGAATATGCCGGGTTCGAGTACCAATGGGCGACCTGATCGCCGGCATTTGCCCCGCTTTTCCCAAGGCTTCCGGATATCCCGAAGTGCGATTATACCAATTGGCCGGGTTGTTTACGGGCACATCCGGGGTGTTTCTCTGTTTTATCGGGCATCCCGGGTCAAATCCTTTAGCCTGTCCCTCACCGGATTTACCATACGGACATCGACGTGCCGCCCATGGAAAGAGTTGCCGGCTAAAGGTCCCCATGTTGCAGTGAAGGATCATCCGCCTGAAAAATAAACCACCCCCGTGATCTTCCCGCCCCTTACGTCCACGGCAAAGTTGTCGTACACAAGGCTTGTGGTTCCCAAGGCTCCCTCCAGAATTCTGTTGGGCCGCCCCAGCCTTCCGAGGTTTCCTTCGGCTTTGAGCTCGACCTTCTGTTCCACCAGTTCCACCACATCCTCGAGCACCAGGACCAGGGTACTGTTGCCGGTATAATAGTCTCCGTATGCCGTGACCGGGTCCAGGGGGTGGTGGGTAAGGTGGTCCATCCGTTTTCTGTCCGCCGCTCCCAGGTTCCCCGGTTCCAGGAGGGGAGCGGGAATAAAAGCGGGGCGGTGGGCGCTTCCTTTCCCGGCCGCCTGTTTATACGGCGATTTTATCTCCATCCCGAGTTCCGATGCCGCCGCATCCGAAAACCGGCCTTCCGGGCGAAGGGAAAGGTATGCGCGAAAGGTTTTCTCCGCATTGGCGTTTCTTCCCCTTTCCGCCTGGAGCCTTGCCAGGTTGAAGCGGGCCGGTGCATAATCCGGGTGCTTTAAAATGGTCTCCTTGAGGAGGGTCGTTGCCTGACGGTACATGTCGACACCGATGGAGGGCCCGAGCAGATAGAGGGCCACGGCCCGGTTGTTGAACAGCTCGGGCGGGGAGGCCCCCTTCTCCCCGGCCGCCTGATCGAGCACCGCCAGGGCCTCGGAATGCCGATTTGCCATGATCAGGGCCGACGCATGGTTGACCCGGGCCGGAACGTAGGCGGGGTCCATCTCGCATGCGGCCCTGAAATGGCGCAGGGCCTTTCCAAAGCGGGAACCTTCGCCCGCGCCGCGATACTGTTCGGCGCGGGTTTTCATATCCACGAGGGTCCCGAGGTTGAACCGGACGGTTCTTGCCGGGTCCTCCAGGGCAAGCTGCTCCATGGCGATCTGGTAATGGACCAGCCCGAGGTTGTTGAACACCTCCCGGCTCGGAAATTTTTCATGAAACGCCGATAGAAAATCCAGCGCGTCCCTGTACCGCCCGATCTGGTAGAGGCGAATCCCAAGGTAAAAGAGGTCCAGGTCGTTCTTCACGGCCCTCATGTTTGCCAGGAGAAAATCCCCTCGAACCGCGGGCGCGGGGTGCCCCCCCCCGTTTTCCCGGACGAGGCCGGCGATCTGATCCCCCCAGGCCTTAATGAAGTTCCGCCCCTTTTCGTCCACCACGACCTTCGGGTCATACCCCGCCATGGATGCGTACAGGAGCCCGTAGGCATCGGCCTGCATCTCCTTTTTCTCGGCGATATCCCTTGCATGGGGGGATGTGCCCAGGTCTTCCGTGCGCTTCAGGAGATCGAGGGTTTCCCGGGATCTTTCGGGGTCGTTCCCAAACCGGCGAACACTGTCGAAGGCGGCCAGGTGCCAGAAATCGTCCTTGGAGAGGTGCGCCAGCTCGTGTCCCAGCACAAAGGCGACCCTTGCATCCCCCTTTGCCAGGGGCACGTCCCGGTAGCAGAACTCCATGGCCTTCTGGGTCAGGATCACGCTGCCGTCGGCAAGGGAAAGTGCCCAGGGGTCTCCCGCGCCCCGAAGCACCATCAGTCGGGGAAATCGGTTGGCCCTTTTGTCGGCCGAGGCCAGCACCCTTTTGAAAACCCGTTGGACCCGCCCAACCAGGGGGTTCTCCTTTTCGGTCAGGGCACCGTACACATGGGCCCACCAGGCGCCCTGCCCCTTTTCCCCGGGAACCGCCGGGAGAGGGGACCATGCCCCGCCCAAAAGGATCAGGAACAGGGGGAGCCAAACCAGGCATCTCCACACTCTTTTTTCGGTTATGATCATGAGCGCGACCCCAGGGGTTTGCGTGGACTCAGGAGCTCCACCAGAATGCCGATTTCAGCCGCCATCCTTTTCCTGTGGGTCCGTTTTGAAAACATCTCCGTCCCCTTATTAAGGTGCAACCCGATCTTCCGGAGCCTTTCGGCCGTCACCCTGTCCGGCTGTTTCAGGTTCCCGCTCGAAATCCCATCGTGGATCCCTTCAAACGCCCGGATCTGTTGATCCCAGAACGCCTCCGAGAATATCACCGGGGACAGGGAGGCCCTCCTCACAAGTTTGCACCACCTGCCCAGCTCGTAAAACGGCGCGTATTTCGTTTCCGCCCATGTACCGCCCCCTCCGGTTTCAGGCGGCAGGAGAAAATCGGGCGGCGTTCCCGGTCCCCCCCCCGAAAGCGCTCGCCGCCCCATCCAAAGTCCGGCACCGAACGCCCTTTTCCCGGGAGGGGAAGGAATCCTGGGCCCAAAACCGTATACCCCGCTCTCCTTTTCCCACGGCAGGTGAGCATGCCCCTTGCCGGGCAAAAGGCGGATCTTCGCCGTCTTATAGCCGTTGTCGAGCAAGGCATGGGGCGCGTCCTGAATCAACCGCGCCTGCACCATGAAAAATATCAGGCACGCGCAAGCGGCAACCGCAATCCCCGGCAGATACCTTTGCCACAGAGGCTTTTGCGCGGACGCCGCTCCCCGGAGATCCACCCAGATCCTGAAACAGGCATCGCATCCGTCGATATGGGCCAGAAGCCGGCCACGTTCCTCCGGGCTCAGCCTTCCGTCCATGAGCGCCGCGAACCTGCCGCTGTCCGGACACTCCCCCCCGGCTTCCCTTTCATCCAGGGCAACGGCCAGCAGGGCCGAAAGCCGATCTTTTTCATTGTCCTCGAATGCCATTTTACGGTCCCCTGTTTCCGTGGTTGCCGAATCCTCTGATCATCTTGACGGACATGGCCGGCTGTTTTGTCCGATTTTTTTCCCGATTTTCGGAATTCAAACCTTATTGACGGATGACCCTGTAAAAAGCTGGATAGCCCACGGATCGCCATATATCCGAAGAGGCACTCAAGCATCGCCTTTTTATTGATTTTCCGGATTTACAAAACCGCGATTCCGGACTGCCGGGCTTATATCCGGCGCCTCCTCGAAAATGCCCTTTAAGCCTCAAGATGGATAAACCGGGCATCGTTGTCGTTGGCAGCAACCGTTCCCCCGTGAATGCCGCATGTTGAGTTTGGCACCTGCTCCCCGCCACTTTCCGTTATGGATGTTGACATCAATCCCGGTGCTGCTTCAGCTCTTCGGCAAGCCCCGATCCCTCAAGTGCATCGTTAATTCTGGTCATCAATCGTCGATGCCTGCCCGACGCCTGGTTACGGTTCCAGCCCAGCAGCTTGCCGGCCGCGCTCACCGAAAGCCCCTCCCGGTAAACGGCCTTGAGGAGAAGGCGCTCCTCGCTGTTCATGGACAGACGGGCAACAAACTCTTTTACCCGAAGGCCCAGCCTGCTTTGATCGGGGGTTCGCGGTTCATGGATAAGGCAGTGTGCGATCTGCTCCACAAGGTCCACCCGTTCCAGGGCGGTAAGGTACCCTTCGGGTGAAAGCCGGGTCAATTCCGGAGGAAGTTCCCGATGCCGCTCCAGTTCATCCGGATCGGCGGAAACGGCTTCTCCCCGATACGCTCCGCAATGGGGAATCCTGCCGAGGACAACGGCGACGGCCTCCTCCACCACCACCGGGTCGCGCCCCCCACGGTGCGGATCGGAAAGGGTCTCCACCACATCCGTTACGCTGAAACGCTCATGGCAGAGCATGCGAAACACCTCAACGAAAAGGGAGCCCTGTTTTACCAGCCAGACGGGGGGCCGGAATCGCCCGAACTTTTCCCTTGCGAAATCCTCGAACAGCCTTCTTGACACCACGGAAAGAAAGGTCTTGAAACTCGAATTCCCCTTGAAGGCGCGCACACGCCGCCACTCCCCCTCCTCCAGGCGGTTCACGAGAAAGAGGAACGCCTCATGGGCGAGGTTCTCCCCGGAAAACCGCTTGACCGCAAGGGTTTCAAGGAAGTCCAGGTTTCTGAAAACCTGTTTTTTCCAGTATTCAAGGTTGTTGTCCGCCACCCGCCCCCCTGCTCGCCTCTGTTGGAAAGGGTTTCCGTATGCCGGTCGCCGTCAGAATTCGAAATACCGGCTTTGCCCGGCTCCCTGGATTGTCCGGAACCGGATCATCATGTTACGTCCAATCAGAGCATATAACGTGGAAGGCCGCGGTATTCAAGTCGAAACCGGAACTACTGCGGGCAAGTCGGCGTATCGGGCCGTTCCGGATTCGCCTGTCCGGCTCTTTCCCGGGTATGTCACCGCAACACTTTGCGAATCGTTTAAGGGGAATTTTTTGCCCTGCCCCGGGAATGTTTTTCCCTTTACTCCTCCCCCGGCCCCTTCAAACCGATTGCCGGGAAACACACCTCGAACGAAAACTGTTTTTCAGACATCGTCAAATCACCGGAGCAGGTTCAGACGAAAACTCCCCACCGGTTACCGGAGGGGAGTACCACATTGTGTGGCATGCCCGAAATCCGATGCCCGGCCGGCGATTTACTCCCGTTCCGCAAGCAGTCGAACTCCACAGCGAACGAGATCTTTTCAGGCACTCCACCAACAATTCCCATCTGCCCTCGCACCGCCTGTCCAATGCTTCTTTTACGCCGTTCAAACGGTGGACGATTCCAAGGCCCTTCCATGTAATATGTATACAAATCAAAGCGTTTGCCGGCACGCTTTATGCCTTATCACTGAGCTGTTCAGGAAGCATAGTAAATAAGCCTCCGGGAGGAGGCAATGTACTAAGGATTCAATGCGACAATCACACCAACAAGGAGAAAGAAAAAATGAAGAAAATGTCACATTTCGCAATCATTCTGGCAACCGGTCTTTTGCTGTTTACCCTCAACCCGTCGGCCTGGGCCGCACAATGCGCGAACGGTGCGACCGTGAAAGCGGATATGTCAATTATAATCCCCTGTATCGAAATCGACGGTTACCCCTTTCAGATAGAGTTGAAATACTACTCCAACCCCGATCTGCCCGAGGGATATTACTGGCAGCTCGACGAGACCTCCATCATCATATCTTCCGTCGATGCCGATGGGGACGGCTTCAGCCTTCCGGATGATTGTGACGACAGCGACCCCGATATCCATCCCGGCGCAACCGAGATTCCCGGGGACAAAATCGACCAGGACTGCATCCCCTTTCCATTCGATTAATCGCGGTTCATAAACGATGGGCAGGCAGGCGGTATCCGGGCATCCGGACACCGCCTCCCGCCCGCCCTGCGGGACCATCGGGGCATGCTCGGTTTACTCCCATCGTCCCAACTGGAGAAACGGAGTGCGGGCTTTTCGCGGGTCCTTACGCCCCATGAAAAACAATCGACACACGTAACCTTCGGTATTTCAAGATTGCTCAATAAGCCCCAGCCTTCCTCCGGAAAGAGACAGTGACGGATCTCTTAAATACTTCCAATATGGAGAATGAAAATTGAAAACACCCTCGCTTGCTTTAATCGTCCTGGCAACCGGCTTATTCTTCCTTGCAGGCAACACCGGCGCCTGGGCCGCACAATGCGCGGACGGAGCGGTTGTGGAAGATGATATGAGAATCATAATTCCCTGCGTCAGCATCCATGGCACCCTATTCAAAATGGAGATGACGTACCACGTCGATCCCGCTCTTCCCGAGGGATTCTACTGGAAACTCGACGCGGCCACCGTCACGGCAACCACGGCCGATGCGGACATGGACGGCCACAGCGCTCCGGCCGACTGCGATGACAGCGATCCCGATATCCACCCCGGCGCGGATGAAATCTGGGGGGACAAAATCGACCAGAACTGCATCCCTTCCCCATTCGATTAAGCAATGAATCGATAAGGCAGGATATTTCAACTACCCCCAAAAACACAATCCGAAAAAGCCGACACATGAACTCGGCCCGGTTTCCTCAACTCAGGCGAGCCCCCGGACCGAGTAACGCTTGCATTAGATCCAGCGAACCTTCTGCTCATGTCTGGGAGGAATTCGGTGGTAGGCGAACTTGGGGTAACCCATCATCAGGCCGGCATAAACTTCATGGCCCTCGGGCAGATTCAGATACGCTTTAAGGGGCGCGTAGTTGTTGGCGGCCCTCATGAAGAATCCGGCCCAACACCCGCCGATCCCCATTGCGCTTCCCGCAAGCTCGAGGCTCGTCACGGCAATGGCGCAGTCTGCGGGGGGGTTCAAGGCCTCCCTGTGGGAATGTGCAACGGCGAGCAGGGGAGCGTCCCTGAGGATCATGTCTTCTCCCCTGTTGTCCCAGATGTCGATGATCTCGGGAAAGACATTGCTCTCGCGGAACCAGTCGATCACCATGCCCGCCATCTTTCGAATCTTCTTCCGGTCGTCCACGAGGGTCCAGTGAACCGGTTGAAAGTTCTTTGCCGTGGGGACCCATCGCATCATCTCCATGAGACGGCCAACCGTTTCCCGGGGCACGAGCTTGTCTTTATATACCCGGACGGACCGCCTTGATTTCATAAGGAACTCGACGGCATCCTCCTCGAAGATAATGTCCTTTCTTACCGGCTCACAGGACTCGGGGGATATCCCGTCCATGGTCAGGGCCGCCGAGGGGCAGACGGCCAGGCAGTGGCCGCATTTCATGCAGAACTCCTCGGCACCGGGGATCATCTCGGGAATACCGTCCGAAGTTTCCCTGAGGATATTAAACGGACATTCCGTGATACAGATACCGTCCTTTTTACATTTTTCCACATCCACCGAAATCAGTTTCATCTTCTCTTTCACCTCTTTCCGAACGACCGAATTCACCACCCGGAGAAAACCGCCGCCCGTCATTTTTTTACCTGTCGAAAACCAACTGTCTTTACTTCAAGGGAGCGCCCAGCTCTTTTCCCTTTTCAAAGGCATTGCCCAGAAACGACCCTACCCCGTGATACTTTCTGACCTCAGGGCTGAACACGATGGGCCGGATCTTTTCGATATCGGGCTTGCCCTCGCCGTTCAGCAGTGCCTCTTCCACCTTTACATCCTTGATCTCGCCCACGAAGTGGGTGTGCAGGCCGATCTCGTAATGGTGAATCACGCCGCACTCCAGGACCATGGGGAACTCCCCCACGTAAGGTGCGTCAACCACCTCGGACCTCACGGGGGTCAATCCGGTCTCCTTGAACTTGTCCACATTCCTTCCCGATGCCATTCCAAAGTAATCGGTCTCGCGCACATGCGCTTCCGAGGGAACGCTCAGGGTAAATGCCTTTCTCTCCATGATCGCGTCAAAGGAGTAGGTGGCCTTGCGAAGGGAGATGGTCACGCAAGGGGGTTTTGAGCAGCAGATCCCCCCCCAGGCGATGGTCATCACGTTGGGTTTGCCGTCCCTGTCGTAGGTCCCCACGCACCATGCGGGCGCCGGGACGATAAGTGTTTTCGCGCCGAACGATTTCTTCATGCTCGATCTCCTCCAATACGGGTCGGCGGCGTTGTCGCCGCCCCGTTTTATGACATAAGTTTCAGTATTTTCACATCCAGGGGGGCTGCCAGAAGCTCCCCGGCCTTTTCCCCGAAAGCCTTCAAGTGAGGCCGGGCGAGGTGAAGATCCAGTTTTTCGCGGCTCTCCCATTGCTCATAGAAGATATACTCCGAGGGCTCATCCGCGTTCCGATGCAGATCGTACTTGATACACCCCTCGTCCTTGCGGCTCGGTTCAACAAGCGCCGAAAGCGCCTCTCCAAGGGCGTCTTCCCGCCCCGCCTTAGCTTTCACAACCGCAACAACTGCAATTTGACTCATTCTTTCATCCTTTCTCTTGATCTTGACTATTGAGCAGCGAGGAAACGTTATTGGGAATCCCAAAACCATGCCCGAATACTTGAACTCATCACCCCATTGACTTCAATCCGCGAAATGGACTGCCTACTATTAGACCGGTCGGTCTATTCAATAAAACAAAAATCAACTATTCATGTTGATGTAGCCTGTCACAGTTTCAAACGGGAATAAACTCTATTTCAGCAGATGGTCGAACACATAGGTCCTGAAACGATCCAGGGGCGCCACATCCCGGTCCACCTGCATGCGCATGACCGCCCCTTCCCAGGCAAACTGAATAAATCCGGCAAGTTCCTCGGGGTCGTGGGAAGAGTCGATCTCCCCCTCGGCCTGTGCCTCACGGATAAACTGGGCAAACAGGGTCCGCCACTGGTCCAGGCCGCTCTTCAGGGCCGCGCGCATGGCGGGGCTCATCTCGCTCACCTCGGTCGCCAGCTTCGAGACCAGGCAGGCCTGACGGTACTGCTTGTTGTAATAACAGTTCCGGCCCGCCTCGAAAAACGTACGAAAGCGCTGCAAGGGAGAGCTGTCGCGATCCTTGAGCGAGCTTTTGATCCGCTCCAGATGCTCGCCCACGGAATGCTCGATCACCTCGATGCCGAACTGTTCCTTTGACTTGAAATAATGATAAAAAGACCCCTTGGGGACCCCTACGTCATCCAGCACCGCCTTGATGCCCACGGCATGATAGCTCTTTTCGAGCATGGCCCGTACGCCGGCCTCGATCAATTTCTGTCGCGTGTCCCTGATTTTCATGATGCCAAATTAGACCGGTCGTCTACTCTTGTCAAGGGTTATCTCCGCCATGCCCCACGTCACCCATATCCTCCTGCTTATTCTACTCCCGCATCATCCGTGATCCTGCCGAAGCGGTAAACGGATGACAAAGCGGGTCCCCTTCCCGGGGGCCGATTCGACGCTCATCTCGCCGTCGTGATTTTCGGTGACGATAAAATAGGATACGGAGAGGCCAAGGCCCGTGCCCTCCCCCACCTCCTTGGTGGTGTAAAAGGGTTCGAACACCCGCTTTCTAACGGATTCGGCCATGCCGGGACCATTGTCCTCGATCTCGATTCGAACCATGGGGGATTCCACCCGGAGTCTCAGGACAAATCGGGGCGCCCTTTTGGGATTGCCGAGGCCCGCCATGGCCTGGGCACCGTTGCGCAGGAGGTTGAGGAACACCTGCTGAATCTTGCTGCCCTCGCAGGGGACCTTGGGAAGATCCGGATCATACTCCCTTTTAATCTCGATACTCTTGAAATCGTAGCGGGTTTTCAGATCGTAGTCGCTCCCGGCCAGCTCCAGAATCTTGTCCAGGAGCTCCCTGAGGTCGTGATCCGCGAACGAGGCGTCCCCCTTTCTGCTGAAACTGAGCATGTTGTCCACGATAACGGCGATCCTCCTTCCCGAGGCCGTGATGGAGGTCACCTTGTCCGGGATCTCCCGGTCGTCCAGATAGGCCCTGACGTCGTCAAGGGAGATGCCGAGGGCCTCGGCGGCCCGGGTGTTCGCCGGAAGATCGCCCCAGATGCGGTTTTCCACCACCTGGAGGTTCTGGAGAATGCCGGCCAGGGGATTGTTGATCTCATGGGCCATGCCGGCCGCAAGCCCTCCCACGGAGAGCATCTTCTCGGACTGGATCATCATCTCCTCCATGAACACCCGGGGCGTGATGTCGTCCACGCGGATGACGGCCCCCTCCACCCCGTCGGCAACCAGGGGGTAAACGGTCACATCCGAGTACCGGGTCTTCCCGTGCTCTTTCCACGACACCTTTTCGCCCTTCTGTACCTCCCTCTTGTCGATGGCCCGCCGGATCTTCGCCATCTCCTTTTCCATCCTGGGAAAGACCTTGAGCAGGGGGCGCCCCAGGGCCTCGGCGGCCTTTATGCCGGTGGTCGTTTCGGCGCGCAGGTTCCACTGGGTGATCCGCGCATCCCGGTTCACCCCCACGATCTCCGAGGGCATGGAGTTCAGGATATTGCCCAGGAAGTTCCTGAGTTTTTTGATCTCCTCCTCGGTTTTCTTCCGGTGGGTGATATCCGTCGATATACCGCAGATGCCGTAGGCCTCCCCCGAGGTGCCCAGCACTGGAAACTTCACGGAAATATAGGTATGCATGCCGTCCTCGAGGGGCGCGGTCTCCTCGAGCTGCATGGCCCTTCCCGCCGCCAGCACCTTTTGATCGTTCTCCCTGAAGGCCCTTGCGGTGGATTCCGGGAAGATATCCCCGTCCGTTTTTCCCCTTACCTCCCCCTTGGCGAAATTGAACAGCTTCTCGAACTTTCGGTTCACCAGGAGGTAGCGATTCTCCAGATTCTTCAGGTACACAACGGCCGGGGAGTGATCGAGGATCGACTGCAGGCGGCCCTCGCTTTCCAAGAGGGCGGTCCTGCTTTTGTCCAGCTTCCGCGTGAGGTGAAGGACCCACATGCTCACCAGAAGCAGCATCGCCCCAACCCCCATCTGCTTGACCACCGCCTCGCTGCTCCCGCGGCTCAGCCGGCGGTCCAGGTCCGCCACATCCTTCATCATGCGATCGTAAAGGGCATTGGCCCTGTCGTGCACCAGCTGTTCCGGAACACTCACGTGAACCGACCACAGCGTCTCGGTGTGTCCCACCGTAAGGGGGGTAAAAACCATGATCCGCCCCTTTTCCACCATTGTGGCGGTCAAGCCCGAACCCACCGTTTCCATGTACCGCTCCCAATCCGGATAGAACTCGCCCAGGTGCTTGCCGATCCCGTCCGACCTGTTGCTTATGCCGGCAACGGTACCGTTGTGGCTGATGATCATCACCCTTCCCCTGCCCATGAAGAAGCTGCCGCCGATCCTCTCCGTCAGCTCCTGGAGAAGATCGAGCTTGAGGTCCACGCCGGCAATCCCCAGAAAGACCTCCTCCACCAGCACGGGAACCACCACCGAGGTGACAAACGACCGTTCCCTGCCAAGGGAGCGCGGGTAGGGATCGATGATCCGCGCCGAAAGGGTTTCGCGGGGGGCCAGATAGTACTCGCCTTTTCTTACACCGCCCGCATATTCCTCCCCGTTTTCATAGTCCGCGCAGGGTTGAAGAAAAATGTCGCCCCGTTCGTCCCGGTACCAGTAAGGTATAAAACGGCCCGTCCGGTCGTGGCCGTCCGCGCCCACATAGGCAAGATCCAGCATATCGAAGGAATCCTCCTCCCAGATGGAGTAAGCCGCCGTGAGATTGCGGTGATAATGGAGGTTCGTATGAAGAATGCTGTTCACCGAATCCCTTCCTACGTCCACGGCCACCCCGGCCGATGCCAGCCCCGAGAACACCTCGGCAAGGGTCGCCGCCACCCCCATGGCCTCCTCCAGCCGGGCCTCGATCTGAAACGCCTTTGCGCCGGCCTCGGCCACAAGCTGTTCCATGGCCCCTTCAAGGGCGTTTTTACGCGTTTCCTCGGCGATATTCGCGGCGGTTCGCGTGGCCGCATCCACAGCGGAGTCCACCATCCGCCTTGCGGAGACATAGGAGTAGGCGATGATCGCAAGGGTCATGAGGAGGAGACAGATGCCCAGGAGATTATAGAGCTTCAACAGGGAACCCGCCTCGGTCTTTCTCGCTGTTTTCCCGAGAAATTTTTTCATACAAACCTGTTTCGCGCATGTAAAGAGAAACAAACAGCCTTCGCCTATCCCCGCCACCACCTTCGCGGCGCAACGTCGAGGGCCGTTGTTTCGGGGGGGAGTTCCCGGGCAAGGGCATGGAGGGTTGAAAAGATATCAGGGTTTCCGGCCATCCGGTTCAGCCGGGTTCGCCACTTCTCCCAGGGTTCGGGCACATGGACGGGGGATGCCGCGCGCTCGGCCCGTTCCAGTTCCCCGGCACTCCAGAAGCAGTTCTTCACCCCGTGCTCGTGGTAATAGGAGCCCGGCAGGGGGGGATCGGTGATGCCGGTCACCGACACCAGCTTTGCCTCGCTGGTCTTCTGGATATCGATCTGGGTAAGGTAGGCCGATTCCATCACCGCATCCCCCAGTACGGGACCGATCTTTTCGAAGCTCGAAAGGTTCATGGAGCTCATGGCGTTTCCGGAAAAGAAGCGGCAGCGGACATCCTGGGTGATCACGGGGCCGAGGCCGCCGTAGGGCACGGAGCTGGACCAGGTTTCCGCCCCGTCGATAACCCCCTTTCTCAGGGCATCCAGGGTATCGGACCATGCAACGGGCACCGGCCTGATCCCCATTAGCTTCATGGCCAGGCGCCCCAGCTGGGATCCCGTGACCCTGATCCTGGCGTTTTTCAGGGCCGAGAGGGTCATGACCTTCGGCTTGTCCCGGTATTTCAATCCCATCATGAAGCCCCTGAGTTCGCAGTGGGTGAAGAGGAACTGGAGCCTGTGATATTTCCGCATGGGCTCCCTGAGCAATGCCTCGCTCGCGGGATGGTAAAAAAAATAGTACTGGGAGGCACGGCTCGGCCAGAGGTAGGCAAAGTCAAGAACGTTGAGATAGGGCGCGGCGGCCGATGCGTTCTGGGTGGATGCGGAGAAAAAATCGATCTCTCCGGCAATGCAGC
>PPCM01000736.1_pt1 | contig 21733 bp, 18 predicted proteins | sample 1555541 | NCBI WGS metagenome assembly PPCM01 (sample SAMN05284479, study PRJNA326546) | Marine sediment metagenome, whole genome shotgun sequencing project. | isolation source: marine sediment | place: Germany: Wadden Sea | collected 2012-09-05 | reverse complement strand
ACGGGCTCCACCGGAATGCGTGGACGGGCTCCATCGGAATGGGTGGACGGGCTCCGCCGGAAAGAGTGGACGGGCTCCACCGGAATGGGTGGACGAATTCATCCGGAATATGCAAACAGACAGAGCCTTGACACGGCCCGTGTTAAATTCCCGGCCATAAAGGCCCCGTGATCTTGCCCAGAGAGTCAAAAAACAGATTTTTTTCAACAATGCCGAGGATGAACTTCACGGTGAAGGCGGTCTCCCAAGAGAAGACTAATGGTCGGAGCGACCCTTTGTCACTCGGTTATTCAGCTCTTTATTTATAAATATACTTTATCGTTGAAAACGGTCCCGACGGGAAAAAGTATATCTCTTTTAAAGGGTGCTTTGATTTCATTCCGATCGTGTGATGTATGGAGTAGCTCGGTGGATGAATAAAGTTGAATCTTTCAATAGGCGCATATTTTTCGCTGTCGATTCGTGTTATCCCTTCCCCGCCGCCAAAGATCACAACCTCGGTTTCTTTATGATAATGGCTGTCCACTTCGTGCCACGGATCAATATGCGTTATTCCCAATACCATTGAATCACTATTAACAAGGTTTCGCCGGCGAACGGGCGGAAGGGGACCGATAATGACTCGGAGTACGGTGTAAGGACGCTGCCGGCCGAAGCCCAACGTTGCCGACAGCGTCGACATATCAGGAGATTACGGTCGCAATCCTTGAGCAAACGGGAATGTTGGTGGCATCCAGTCCGGGTTCGATGTTGTGGTAATCGAAATCAAGTTTCACGTCCGGTCCGAACACTATGCAATGGGTGGAGCCGCCGAAATGGAACATGCCAAGCTCCTGCCCCTTTTCCAGCTCCTGCCCTTCCACCACCTTGATCTCGCAGGAGGAGACCTCCGCCATGCCCACAGCGATAAAGCACATCAACCCGATCTTGGGATTGTCGGCTTCGATAAAGATCACCGCTCTTGTGGCCGTTGCCGTCAGGAAGGGCTGGGAGTCGTTGGGGGCCGACGGGTCCGCGCCTTCGGAGTTGCCGAATCCCTGGTAACGATTTTCGAGAAAATACGTGCCGTTCACCACAAAGGCTTTCCTGACCCTGCCCGCAACGGGGCTGTTCCAGCGATGGTAGCTCAGCGCGCTGAGAAAAGCCTGATAGACCGTGCCGCCGATGAACTTTTCGTAAAGCGGGTCGAAGTTCATCATGTTCATAAGTGAGTAGGGTTGCCCCTTGAGCCAGAACTCCGCGCTGCCCGACACGTTGCGCACGAGCTGTAACGGAGCGGACTCACAGGCATTGGCGATCACATCGTCGCCCTCCGCCACCGGCCGGATCCCGTACTTGAAGGTGCGGGTAAAGAAATCGTCCCAGGACTTGAAACCGTAATATTCGTCGTCCGGATCGCAATTGAAGAAGTGTTGAAACGGTTTCCTTCGGCAGGCAACAGAATCGTCGGAAGCCTGGCAGGCAACGTCGACCATCTTCTGCCTTGCGGTCGGACTCAACCACGCCAGCACCTTGGGCGTGCGATCGAGATGATTTTCCACCAGCACGGAACGCGAGGCCTCGGAAACAAGGAACTCACTCCAGTATCCGAGGATCTTCTTAAACTGTTGATTCACCTGGGAATTGGCGAACACGTTATATCCGAAACCGGTGGCCATGGGCCAGTCCAGCAGGGCGTTGATGGGGAACCCGATGAGCCCGCACGGTTCCTCCTCCCCGGTGGCATCGGGGCATTCGGTGTACTCCGGTGCACGGGTCATGATGCCGTTGAGCAGCATCAGGAACTCATCGAAATCCTTGACTTCGGGCGTTCCAAGCGGCGTCTGCTCCTTGAACAGTCCGGCCTCCCTGAACATCGCGTCAACGGTATAATTCAGGATCGGATCCCGGCCGACCATCTCCTTGAACTCCTGAATGGGAGCCACAAGAGGTTGGGGCCGTTTGGTTACAAATATCCTAAGATCGACTATCCAGCTGCTGATGTGTTTGCGGTCGTGGGGCAACCAGCCGCCCGGGCGAAATCTTCTGAACTGTGTCATCGTTCCACCTTTACCTTTCGATCAGAAAACAAGGGTGTTCAATTATGCCCGCGGGCTGTAATCGCACCTCGGGCGCTGAAGTTATCGTCAAATCCTTTCCTGCCGCGGAAAAGAATTGGAAACTGTTTGCGATTTACGGGAAGACAACGGCTCTTTTTATGGTACGTTTTCCATGTATCAATCGAGCAATGAGAGTATTGACTCAGTCAGTAAATCAGAAACTGGTTGGATTTTTAAAATTTTTATCAAGAAAGCTACCTTCGATATTATTGGCCATTTCCACAAATCTATTGGCGGGCATTGAAAATAAAATCATATCTTCAGGGACAAAATTTCTGGCCAGTGTATCCATTAACCCGACCACACTTTTGGGATTTTCCTTAAATTTTTCATTATATGGAATCCCAAAGACAGACTGACAACCTGAAGCATCTGGAATCATGACATTATCGACACTAGTGAGCCTGTCGTAACTTGACAGGGTTACGAGCTTTGCCAGGTTGGTGAGCCCTTCCGGAAATAGATTTACAACCTCGATCTCCCTGTTGCCGTCAATATTTTCGATTTTTTCCATATACAGGTATTTGCCTTTTGGCGGATTGACAAGCGTTCCTGCCTCCCTGGTATATGCTTTTGAAAATTCGATATTTTTTTTAAAACGTTCTGTTTCCGCCAGGAAAACACCTCCATCATCATGAATTTCGGTAAATCCAAAAGATTCGGCGGGACCGATGCAAGCACCGTCACTGTCCTCCGAGAAACGAATTCTTTTTCCTTTATTCATCATCATTTTTTGATACATGAACATGCAAACCCATCTATTCTTTTTAAAGACAAATGAGTTTTCAATTTCCTCAGAAGAAAAATACCAACCCACGGCAGGGTAATTAAAAGGTAGAACTTCCGAAAACTTGAACAGACTTTCCTTGATATGTTCCGCGTTCATTCTTTTATCCTTTCAAGCGGCATAAAAACGATTCAAAAAAACAATTTCCAACCTTTGAACATTATCGGTTTTTCCACATCATATTTCCTGTTTGACTGAAGGATGGTATTATTCGCTCTCACGTTCCTCTATCACCACTTCAGTTATTGAACTTTTTCAATAATTAAAAAGTAATTGAGGCCCATTGGTTCCGATACAATGGTGGGTTTGCCGGCCATTTGATCATCAGGGATGGTTTGCGTAAAATCCATCATTTGTTTTTTATCGCGGTAGATAAGGTTCCAATCACAAATATATTCCATCGCAAACCGGATATCCGCCGGCATGAACGGGTTAAAGTTTCCGATAATCAAACGGCCGCCCGGTTGGACAAGTTCAAATAATTTTTGGGTCAATGCCGTGGAGCCCTTGGCATGATTCATTGGGTATGTTTTGATGTAATCATACAACCCCGCCGAATAGACCAGGGAATAATGTCTCTTTTTTAATCTTGAGATCCTGTATTTCAGAGGAGTGATAAAGCGTCTTAACCCCTTAAAATCATTAACCGGGTCGCATTTGTCCAGTCTGGAGGGTCTGGGTTGCATGACGGCATACCGCCCTTTCATCACATTGAAGGCATTGGCCAGCGCATATGTCAGGCGAGGCGCATCGTGGTTTTGCATAACCCGTTTAATGGTATTGATATCATGATCCAGAGCCAAAAAATCAAAGTTGTTGCCGGCCTGATTCATGGCGAGCACATCCTGAATTTCCCGGGCCGGGCCGGCTGCAAGACTCAGAATATTGCCACTTCCTGTTTTTAATATTTCTTCTTTCAACAGTTCCCGCCGATTCCTGACGGACCGGCAGGCTTTGCAATTGACGGCAGTCTTATGAAGAAATCGGGCAAAAGGGCCGGCACCTTCATATTGGTGCCGATAGATGATATTCATCATCTCGGCATCACCGGCATACCCTTCCGGTTTAGTAATAATTCGTTCATAATAAGGGGCCTGCCTGAACTTATCAATTAGGCTGGAATTAGAGACAAACAACCGATGACGTTTTTTTGTCGGTTCATCAAAGCTTGAATCCAGTTCCCAAAGTTTTCCCGCTAAATCTTCCCACAGGGGTTGCCATTGTTCCACCTGTGCGGAGAGTTTTTCATCAAGCGCTTTTCCGGTCTCGGTAAAACCATTCACCCTGTTTTTAAAAGCGTCGCATGTGGTTTCCAGTTTCTCAAAGAGAGTTATAAATTGATCATCAATACTGATCTTTTTCCTTATTGCACCAACCGAACCCATTGGAAATACCCTCCATATTTCTATTTGCCCCGTTTCTCCACCGGCATGCCTTTCGCTTCGCTTGTCTGGAGTTGCTCCAGGCGGAGGACGCGGCGGACATACGGCCCAATCGGAAAATCCGCCTATGGTAGAATATTAACCTCTACACTGTCTTGCCACTTGGCATCAATACTTCCATCGGCATCGTTGTCAATTGCAAAAAAGAAGGTAAATTGACCGGAGGGCAATATACCGCCGTTTCCGGCAAAAACAGGGAGCGAGACAATTGTTTGCAAATGTTCCTGAAAGGATAAAGCGGCGCCTTGTTCCCAGTTTATAGTTACACCGTCATGCATGCATGTGTACCAATCAGCAGGCGCTTCCAACGGCGTATTGACGCCTATCCACCAATCCGCGTTTTCTCCCTCCAATATGCCTGGATCAAGGTCGATTGTTATGGAAAGGGATGAATCGCGTGATAAGGTTATTGAACCATCGAGATTATTGGCTTTGATATCGGGGACAGGGCAATTATAGGCGAAATCGATAATGCCGGCACCCGGTTCTCCGGCAGTCGTAATGGCGGTATCACCTGCGGCAACGGTCTGCCGGTATAGATTGGGGGCGACGGTTTCCAATTCTTGTGGATTTTCAAACAAGGCCAGGGCAATACGAAAAGGGCGCAGCTCAAGACCACTATCATACAAGACATGTACAACTCCGTTCTCATCCGTCCATACTTGCAATAAATCTCCCGGGGAATGTCCATTTGCCCAAAACCGGCCCGTGGTGGAAGGATTGCTCGAATAGGTGGTTGAAAGCGGTTCATTGACCCAGGTATCGCTTACCCCGCTGCTGTTGGCGCCCATATTCAATTCTATTTGCTGCAATGGAAATCCGGAGCCTTTAAAATCGGCCCAAAACCAGAAATAACTATTTTTTAGATCCGTATCTTCACTCATTTCAGTCCAAGCGCCGGTTTCCGCGTCTAAAATCGACATGTCGATATCTTTGATACTTCCACCCTCTTCAAAAAACGTAATCGTGCCCCTGGCAAGCAGTCCCCTGTCATTTTCCGTCAGAAAGCCGGCCGCGCGTTTATCTTCGGAAGGGTCGCAGGTGATAATAAACTCGTAGGTCGAATCCGTAAGGGCCGGATCAAAATACAGAGTGATGCCATGGGACGCGCCCAGCATATCCCAAACCGTTACGGTCCCGGCATATTCATATTGATCGAGGGTGAGTGTTCCGGTGTTCCGCCATTGCTCGGACAGAGCTGTATCCGTCGCCCCAAATCCTTCCGCTCCCGGGTTCAGGTTGTTGATCACCGTGATGCGGTCTGTTTCCTCGGGCGGGACGGCAGGGGTGAACCGGATATTGTCGATGCCTCCGGTCATCTCGCCGTTTTCATCCAAAGTCCGGCCCTGGGCCACATGCCCGTCCGAATCGACAAGCTGGAGATCGACATTGAGCCTGAACTGATTTGTATCCGTATAATAACGCTCATCGGATGCCGGATCGTCGACAACAAAAAAACCGTCACCATCCACGGACAAAGCTGTTTCGTAAATGGGTGTCGATTCTTCAAGGGAATAAGGAACGAGTGCTCCTAATCCAGCGGAACCAATTTTATTGCTTATCGGATGACCGGATGCCTGGGTCCAGGAAAAAAGATGAGGGCTCTCCAGTGCAAGCATGTGCGGATCATGAAAGCGTGCAAGGGCAACTGTATATAAGGCCAAAAGGGTGCCCGATGCATTCCGGCCGGAGATGATGCCGTTTTCATCGATGGTGATGCTGGATTTCTGTATACCGTCATTCATCGCCTTTGCCGTATCAGGGAGAAAGGTAATTTGGATATCACCCATGCCGCCGAAAATCATACCGGATTCATCCATGGGCCATCCCTGTACAATATGGTCATGGGAAGAAACCAGGTATCCTTGCGCATCAAAATGAAAATTTCCGAACCTGGTAAACAACCGATTCTCCCCAGGCTGTGAACGAAGCGAAAAGAAACCGTTTCCATCAATGGCCAGATCAGTGGGTGAATCAGATGGCGTGAACGGTGTTGAAGGAAAGCCGTGTAGAGTGCCGACGCCGCATTCCCGGTAAGTATTCCTGGGCATGGAACTTGCCGCGGGGGCGAAAAGGATCGGTATAAGAGCAAAGCTAAAAAATAAATAAAAAAAGGTTCTCATATGGCTTTCCTATCGTCAAAAAGCACACGGCATTAATTTGGGGTGATATGATTACATGAACAGCTATTTTTTTTACTTACACCTAACCATTGTCATAAACAACAGCCTTATCGTTATTTTTCAAAATATAGCGGTAATACTTCATTCAACAGTATTATCCCTTTCACTCCTTTAAGTGTCCGTTGACATCTGTTCCCGCTGGGGAGTTTGTGCAACTTTAAAGAAATGATTTCATAAGTAATCGTGCGCATGAACGGCTTACCCGCTCGATGCGCGGGTTGGCATTGTCCATAATTGAACGCAGAGCGACAGCTTGGAAAAGACAGGTTTCGCCACGCTCTACCTATCCCTATGGGCCCACTGCGTTTTTCAGATACGGCGAATCGTCGATGATGATTTCGACCAACACAGGCTCAACTCCCGTTGGACTTTTAGGCGGCGGATTAAAGCCCATGAGAATTCCCGATTCGAATCGATCGGTGAAGGCAAAGCCGTAAGCGTTGGTCAGGCCGTTGAGGTTGTAGGCCCAGGTGTTCCAGAAGTTGGTCACTGCGGGTGCCCGGCTCGCCGGTCGCGCCGAGTTGCAGATCACAATTGCTGATGTAGACGCGGCCGCCGGTGAAGTTGCTCAGATTGAGCCCGGCAAACTCGCTGATACCCTTGGCCGTTGCCCAGTTGTTGAATGCCTGCGTAAGGTTGTTGGTTTGCATGCTGTCGCCGGTATCGGTCGTCAGAAAATCGGTGATCACCGCCTTGGCATCGCTCATCGCATGGGAGGAGCCGAGCGTGATCGCCTTGCTACCGGCATGGAACTGATCACTGCCAAGATATACACCGCCACCACCGGGCAAAGTCAGATAAAAGCTGCCGAGGAATTTATCATAGCCTGCGATATCCGTTCCGCCGTAGGTGAAGACTATGCCGATGTGGCCGTTCGGGTTGGCAGTGGTGCTCATTTCGATCCCCTCTGTTTGGATTGCAGTAGAGGGTCTATCGTTTCGATATTTCGACTGTAACTACGACATATTCTGATACAGCATAGAGTTCTGAGGCAACAAATAGGATAGTCAGCCGCGCTGCTCTTTGCATCTGCTGAAGTAGCATAGTTAACCGTTACTGGTCACCGTCAAAAACAAGGATTAACAAGTTCCCTGTATCGTGGCACTGAGAGATCCAATTCTGAAGACAAACAATGTTATCTTTCATTACATCTTCGTCAGCATATTCATCTTTATTTTCAAACAATTGACCTGGTAATTCCTTAATAGAACGATCAAGATCAAGGGGCGAGAAATCTTCTCGGCAATCAATTAGCGTACTCTCGTCCATCAAACACACAACAGGCCAATCCGGTGTAATTCCCCGATCATTCAATGGAAACGAAAAGGACATCCAGTTTTTCGCCAAGGTACGCAATCCAAGGTGCTCAAATATAGGTATAAAATCTTCTAACCAAAAATCCAAGTTATTCCAGAGAGAGAGATTTTCTGTATTATCATCAAGTTCTTCCCCCAACTCTCTGAACATCGGTTCTAAAACACAAGCGCACTCGTAGAGATGACCATCAGAAACGTTGCCACCGATCACTGCCTCCAAAGCTTCTTTTGGCTTAAGCAATTCTCTATCTTCAGAGTAACCGCACTCAAAACGATTACCACATTCCTCCAAGGCTTCTTTCTGGTTCAATGCTATTCTATCGACTATTTCTTTAGAGCCTCCACCCATAGCTTTTCTAATAACTTCCGCACTAACACTGAAGCCTAGGATTGTTGTCTCACTCATATGTATCTCCCCCCTTATTAAGGGTTAATGCAAAATTGAGGGGTCGGGAAACGCATACCGAAGATAATGTTCTGAGCCCCAGAATTTCACCAATCGATGTTGTTTAATAAAGCTCCGGATTTTCCCGGCTGCACTTAAATGACTTGTTGTGTGAACTGCCTATTCCGTTTTTTTCAGACGATACTATTTGATCGACAGCATCTCTCGCCTCTTTAGTGCCAGCACCATGGATTTCGCGGAAAGGTCTCATTGCGAGCACAACTTCTCCGTTCAACGCTAACCGTTTCACGTCGTTGATCGGCACTTGCTCTTTCGCAGGGTAGATACCTCGTCGCCGTGCACTGTTAACACGCATCTGTCCCCAGAGCACTTGGAGGGGGTTAAGTTGGTTTCAACCACGCCAATTCATAAAACACAATTATAGAGCCCAAATCAATTGTGATTATAATCTGTAATGCTCGGCCTCTCCATTTATGTTTTCCTGCACGCCATCAACCCGCAGTTTCTTTATATGTTTTTATCAGGCACCATCAAAATGGTGAAATCAGAAAAGCACAACTCGTGCGTCAATTCAATAATATTCAGAAGCAAATTTTCTATCCGAAATCACGACAAGTATTTTTACTTATTGTCCGCAAGTATATATACCTATTAAACACTGATAATCATCAACATACTTGATTTTTGCCCCCTCATTATAAAGTGTACCGCCACAATGTTACAACTGAACAATCCCACACTCGAATACCTTCTCCTTTTATATAGAAGGTCAAAACCCAAATTACCCAGAGACTATTTGCCCCGTACACGCCGTATCGATACCAGTCAAATGAATCCCGAATAACCACGAAAACCCGTCTTTCAATTTTTCCATTTTGTGCCACATGGTCTTGTACGCACAACTATTCCATTCACAACGGCAACAGCTTATTGTCGATTCTCATGACATTTGTGAAAATGGGATTTTTTCCGGCCGGAACGGATTCGTAAAGATGGGACATGCACCCAATACCATGCATGGTTCACAACCGGTTCGGGATGATAACTTTCGCTGAAAGAAGGAATGGAGATTTCCGCAGATCCGAAGTTGGTCACTGAAAAGGCGGCAGGTTTTATATTTAAATAACTATCTACCTTACCGGGATGTGAGGAGATTGAGAAAAACTGACATGTGTCGGTATCACTGCGGGTACCGCTGTTTCAACTTATCGCTCCGTCCGCTTCAGCCGCTTCGGTAACACCGAACGGAGTAGGGATTTTTATCGTCAACCCACCTGCACCCCGTCACGGAACGCCTCCCGCAGGGTTTCCTCCATCTCCTTCATCATAAAAGGCTTCATCAAACATTTCCTGATACCGTTCACCCGCGTCACCTCATCGGCCACCTCATCCCCGAACCCGGTTTGAAGGACAATGGGCAGGCCGGGACTGACTTCGATCAGCGCCCTGGAGAGCTCGATCCCCGTCATTTCCGGCATGCTCAAATCGGCGACCACCAGATCAAATCCGTCCGGCACCGACCGGAAGTCGGCAAGGGCGGCCCTTCCGCTCGTGCGCGTCTCCACCAAATAGCCCAGCATTTCCAGCATTCTCTTCTGGACCTCCAGTACCTGTGGATCATCGTCCACCACGAGAATGCGCTTTTGTTTCCCTGCTCCTGCATCCGATTTCAGGTACGCGTTTCTTTGCTTGTTACGGGACATGTTTTTTTCCTTTGGTCAGTATGGCGGAAACGCTTAAGAATCGGGAATCCCGGATGCGGGAGCGCTGATTTTCGCCCATAAAAAAACCCCCCGGCTCAAATTCGAGCCGGGGGGTTGCACCCAGTTTACTTAACCCCCGTTATCAGGCACCGGTCGTTTTCCCCATTCGGCGCGCTGAACGTCTTTACTTCGATATCCGCGAAGATTATAGACATATTTCCCCGGCAGGTCTTCTGGTTTCCGGATCCGTCTACTAACCGCGCCTTCCCGTCCTGCTTCAGCAGGGCAGTGGCATGTTGCGGGTTTCGTCCCCGGTCACAGCGGCGGGACCACTCCCGATTCTCACGGGATTCCCTTTCAAGCCCTTTCGGGCACCGTGGAAATCTTTTCTCCATTTTTCATACAACAGGAAAAAAGCGCTTGTCAAGCACGACCGGTTCCGACCGGCCGGTTTTTTCCTCCTTGACTTTGGACCCTGTCTCCATTACGGTTATCGCGATTTTCTCTCAGGTGCTTTCAGTTATAGCTTAATAGGGAACCCCGTGGAATTCGGGGACGGGCCCGCCGCTGTAACCGGGGACGGCCTGCCGCGAAAGACGCCACTGCCCGGTGACAGAATCGGACGGGAAGGCACGGCGGGCCGAAAGATCCGGAAGTCAGAAGACCTGCCCGGGAGAAACAGAGGTTTGCTTTCGTGGCCGCAGGGGCGAGCCTTTCCACAGTGCAGGGGTATGAATTGCCCTTTTAAATCCGCCGGTTTACCCTTTACCTTATATATAGGGCAGACCGGCCGCGCGGCCGCCGGCGGATTTCACGGATGCCTCCATCTGTCGGGGGTTTTCCTTCTCCTTTCCTTGCCTTCGGGAGGGTGCCCGCCGGAACAACCCCTTTTATCGGATGGTTTTAAATGAAACGGATTTTTCTTGTTGCGCTTTTACCGGCATTGCTGCTTTTGCTCAATGCCCTCCCCTCCCATGCCGGGAGAGTTTTGACCGATCAGGTGGGTAGAAAGGTCATGCTGCCGGACGCCCCCGCCCGGGTGGTGTCCCTGGCCCCGAGCATCACCGAGATTATCTTCGCCCTGGGAAAGGGGGACCTGCTCAAGGGGGCCACCATGTACAGTAATTATCCCGAGGAGGCCTCGGCCCTTCCAAAGGTGGGGTCCTATGTGCGCCTCGACCTCGAGAAGATCATCGCCCTGAAACCGGATCTCTGCATCGCCGTAAAGGACGGAAACCCCAAGAAGGCCGCCGATCGCCTGGAAGCCCTGGGGATTCCGGTCTATGCCGTGAATCCGGTGGACCTTGCCTCGGTCATGAACGCCCTTGGGGAGCTCGGTGACGTGCTCGGCGCCGAACAGCGCGCGGGCGAGCTTGTGGGGGAGATGAATCGCAGGATCTCCGCTGTTGAAAAAGCGGTTCAAAAGAGCCCCGACCGGCCAAGGGTCTTCTTTCAGATCGGCGTTACCCCCATCGTCTCGGTGGGCACGGGAACCTTTCTCAACGACCTGATCGAACGGGCCGGGGGAACCAATGTCTGCGCGGGGCACACGGCGTATCCCCGGTTCTCCAGGGAGAAGGTCCTGGCGCTTTCACCGGAGGTGATGATCATCACCACCATGTCCAGGTCCGAACAGTTCGAAAGGGTGAAGGCCGCGTGGGAGAGCTGGCCCAGCCTGCCCGCCGCCCGGAACGGCCGGATCCACCTCGTGGATTCCAATATCTTCGACAGGCCCACCCCCAGGATGCTCGACGCCCTGGAACTCCTCCTGACCCTGTTTCACCCCGAACTTTCCAAAGGAGACGACAATGGGTAAATCCCACGCGTTATCCGCGAGAATCCTGAAGGCGTCCCTTGTTCTCTCCCTTCTCCTCTTGCTCTCCGTTACGCTGGGGCTTACCCTCGGCTCCACCGAGTTCAACCCCGGCGCCCTTTTCAAGGTCCTGTCCGGAGAGGAGAGCATGCTGGGCACCATAATCCTTCGCCTGCGCCTGCCGAGGGTCATCACCGCGTCCCTTGTGGGGGCCGCGCTCTCCCTGGGTGGGCTGGTTTTCCAGGCCCTGCTCCGAAACCCCCTTGCCGAGCCCTATATCCTCGGCATCTCGGGGGGAGCCGCCATCGGCGCCATCATCGGCATTCTCATGGGCTTCGCCATCTTTCCGGGAGTCTCGCTCTTGGCCTTTTGCGGCAGCATGGGGACCCTGCTTCTGGTAATCGGTATCTCCTCGGGGCGCGCGTCCCTTAAAAAGGATTCCATGCTTCTTTCGGGGGTGATGGTCAACGCCTTCTGCTCGGCCGTGATCATGTTCCTGATCTCCCTTTCCACCGATTTCAAACTGCACAGCATCATGTTCTGGCTCATGGGGGACCTCTCCTCGGCGGACATGGGGCAGGTGGCGCTTCTCTCCTGCCTGCTCATTCCCTGCTTTATCCTCATCTTCTCCCTTTCCCACGTGATGAACCTGCTCCTCATGGGCAAGGAGATGGCCCTGTCCATGGGGGTGAACACCCGCACCACCACGTTTATCCTCCTTGTGGTCTGCTCCTTCATGGTGAGCGCCACGGTGGCCTCCTGCGGGCTCCTGGGGTTCGTGGGGCTTGTGATTCCCCACCTGCTGCGCATGGCCCTTGGCCCGGACCACAGGGTGCTGGTGCCCTCCTGCATCCTCGGCGGGGCCGCCTACATGGTGCTCTGCGACATGCTCTCCAGGGTGCTTCCGGAGCAGGGGGAGATGCCCGTGGGGGTTATCACCGCCATGATCGGCGCGCCGCTCTTTATCATGCTCCTGGGAAAGAGCAGCAGGTAACGACTCTCTCCTTGAGGTTAACCGATCTGTGATGTTTCATTGACAATGCGGTCCGGGGGATGATTTAGATGGAGGACAATACGCTGGCATTGACGCAAACAGTCGACCAATGGGGCCGGCTTTTCCACCATGGAATAAAACGGTTCAACAGGAGATCACACACATGTCACCCGCCATAGAGGTTTCAGACCTGCGATTCAGCAGGGGAAAAACCGTCATCCTCGAAGAGGTCTCCCTGTCCGTGGACAGGGGCAGTTTCCATATGATCATCGGGCCCAACGGCTCCGGCAAAACGACCCTTATGAAGATACTGGCGGGCATCGAAAAGGCGGACACGGCGGATCTGAACATCCTCGGCAGCCCCCTTTCGTCGTATACGAGAAAGGCCCTTGCCCGGAACATCGCCTTCGTGCCCCAGTCCTTTTCTTCCGAATTTCCCTTCAAGGTGGAGGAGATGGTGCTCTACGGCCGCTCCCCGCACCTCGGCATGCTGGGGGTTCCCGGAGAAGAGGACCTTGCCGTTGCACGAAAGGCCATGGAGTTCACGGGGATCGACCGGCTCGCGGACAGGCGCGTGGACCTTCTCAGCGGCGGGGAACAGCAGCGGGTCTCCATCGCCCGGGCCGTGTGCCAGGAGGCGGAGGTGATTCTTTTGGACGAACCCACCTCGGCCCTCGACCTCTCCCACCAGATCCTGGTCATGGACCTCCTCGAGAAGCTGAAGAACGATCAAGGCACCACCGTCGTCATGGTATCCCACGACATCAACCTCGCGGCCATCTACGGGGACACCCTCACCCTCCTCTTCAACGGCAGAATCAAGGCAACGGGCTCCCCCGCCGAGGTGGTGGACCCGTCGATCCTGGAGGCGGTGTACGGCTGCACGGTACTGGTGGATAAGAGCCCCTTTGGGGAACTTCCAAGGGTCAGCCCCGTACCCGGAAGATTTTGCAATTTTACTTCTTGACATTTCATTTTTTACTATCTATTGTAGCACAAAAAATGATCCAGGTGTTTTACTTAACTTAAAAGGGAACCCCCGTGTGAACCGGGGACGGGCCCGCCGCTGTGATCGGGGACGAAAGCCGCAATTGATGTCACTGTCGATGTTTTGACGGGAAGGCGCGGTGATTAGAGTGATCCGTAAGTCAGAAGACCTGCCTGGAAGACAATCAAGCAGTTTCCGTGGAAACGAAACCGCTAGTTAACTTGAGGATTTTAAAACGTTAATCCCCATGCCGCAATTATTCGGCTGGGGATTTTTTTGTTCTTTTTTCGGCAATTTATGTCCGTAATGGATGCGTGCGCCCACGGGAGCGCGCATGCCGGCTCTTCCGCGGGTGGGGCGCTTTTCCCTGCCGCGATTTGCGCCGTCTCGGCATTGATTGCATGAATGAAGGAACGGCCGAAGTGATGCCCGGGAACTTGAAATCCCGGGGCCAACAAGGAAGCAGGATACCCATGTTCAGATTTTCACTCTCTCACCGCTTGCCCCATGCTCTTTTACTTTTTATTCCTGTATTCCTCGTTTTACAGCTTCTTCCCCTTGCCGCGCACGGGGAAACCGATACGGATGTCCAGGTCCTGGATACCATGAAGGTTACCGCCGAAAAGAGCGATAATCAGTATAGGACCGGTGATGTGGCAATGTCGGAAACCCCGGTTTTCGCCACCGTTATCAAGAGGGAATCCTTCGAGGGAAAACCCCTCTCCCTTTCCGAGGTGATCGAAAAGGAGACGGGCATCCAGGTTCGCAGCACCGGCGGCCTCGGGAGCTTCTCTTCCGTGTCCCTGAGGGGGTCTTCCAGCGAGCAGGTGATGATCTACCTGGACGGGGTGCTCCTCAACGACTCTTCCGGGGGCGGGGTGGATCTTTCCACCATTTCCCTGACCGATGTTGCGCAAATCGAAATTTACAGGGGGGCCACCCCCGTGAGCTTCTCCAAAGCCTCCATCGGCGGCGTGGTGAACATCCGAACCCTGAGGTCCACCGAGGGAACGGGGGGAAGCGTTGTCCTCGGCATGGGCTCCTTCAATACAAAGCGCGCGTCCGCATCCATCAGTTATAAACAGGGCAAGGGGGATGTCCTTGTCTCCGCCGGCACCATTTCCGCCGACAACGACTTCGAGATCTTCAACGACAACGGCACGAGCTGGAACAAGAACGACGACAGGACGGAAGACAGGAACAATGCCGGGGTCGAGCAACACAACGTCCTCTCCCGGGTGGGATGGGATTTCACGGATCACCTCAGGGCAAGCCTTTCCAGCCAGTGGTTCAAAAAGGACCAGGAGCTTCCCACCACCGGCAACAGCGAACTTGTGACCACCACCCTCGATACGGAAAGAAGCATCACGACCCTGAACCTGACCGCCGACAACCTGACCTCCCTGGGGCTCAACACCTCCCTGAGTTTTTCCTACCTCTACAAGAAGGAAACATACGACGACAGGGAGGGACGCATCGGGCTGGGGAAGCAGCACAACCGGTACCGCACGGATAAAATGACCACGAGCTTCTTTGCGGAGCTTCCCCTCGAATCCCATATCATCAGCTTCAACGGAGAGTTTTTCAGAGAGGAGTACTCACCCACCAACCTCCTTCGGGAAAGCAATTTTCAGGACAGCACCCGGGATTATTTCTCCCTGGGGCTCCAGGACTCCATCCTCTTTTCCGAGGGCAGGCTTATCGTCACCCCTTCCGTGAGCTATATCAACGTCCATGACGAGCTGAAAAGCGGCACCGCCTCCTGGGGCTCGGCCATCGATGCCCGCAGCGACACAATGGAGTTCTTCAGCCCCCGGATCGGGTTCAGGTTCACGCCCTGGGAACACTTCACCTTTAAATCCAACCTCGGCCGTTATCACCGGGAGCCTTCGTTTTTCGAGCTCTACGGCGACCGGGGCCTCTTTGTGGGCAACGCGGATCTCACACCGGAAAGCGGCGTGAACTTCGATGCGGGCTTTGAATTCAACCGATCCTTTCAAAACGGGCCTGTTCGTGAATTTTCCTTTACGGCAAACTACTACAAGACGCACGTGGACGACCTCATTGCCCGGGTATACGACGCCAGGGGCGTGGGCAAATCACAGAACATCTCGGACGGCCGCATCCAGGGCGTTGAGCTCTCCTTTTCCGCCCATGTTACAAAGTTCCTGCGCTTTACCGGCGGGGTCACCTTCCAGGACACGGAAAACGTGAACCCCTTCGAGGTGTTTGACGGGAAAAAACTGCCCGGCAGTTTCGAGCGGGCCTACAGGGGGCGCGTGGATTTTCTGTACAATCCCTTCACCCTCTTCTTCGAGGCCGTGTACGAGGAGGGGCTCTTCTATGATACGGCCAACCTTCTTTCGGCCCCGAACAAAAAGGAGATCAACACCGGCATCTCCTTTTCCATGGAGCCGCTCATGGTTGACTTTACCATCAAGAATCTCACGGACGAGCTGTACGAGGACTTCAACGGGTATCCCCTTCCGGGCCGATCCTTTGATTTTTCGGTCCGTTACCGATTTTAATGTTAATGCAGTTCCCCTATTTTCTGTATATGGGCAAAGTGTTTTTCCCTAAACACACCGGAAAAGGGGGAGGCGCTGATCCCAACTCCATCGGATAAGGGGCAAGTGCTGTTCCCTGATCCACCGGAAAAGATGGAAAGTGCTTTTCCCTGATCAAGTGGGAAGGGGGCGAAATGTCTTTCCCGAATCTACTTGATTAAGGTCGAATATTGGGCAACAGGTAAAAAAAGTGGCACCATTCGCTTAGGTTCATAAAGGCTTGCGGGCAGGCCCGCCGGCCACAAAAAGCGTACCGTCGGATAATCTTATCCACTTTAATTCAAAATGTTAACTCGTGGACTCGTATCCACGACAGTGTGGAAGGTCCTGCCCGTCACACCAACCCATCCGCTCCGGAATAGCGGAGCCACGGGTGAACTGCGCGGTATCACAGGCGGTACTTTTCCATCCCATTAATCCCGGTTTTTTTCGGAGGAAAAATGAAAACACAAATCAGCTCCCTGTTCAACACCATTCGGCCCAGGATACTGCTACCGGCACTGGCAGCGGCATGCGCCCTGATCATGCCCGCTTTTGCAAGTTCCGCTTTTGCCGCCCAGAAGGCTGTTGCCGTAACCGTGGCACCGGATTACTCCAGCGGCGCCCACTCGGTCATCTCCGTGGCCGGTCAGGGCGGAGAAAAAACCGTTGCAAACGACCTTCTTCCGGATGTTTCGGACATGACCATCGCCTCGTACGGCAGTCATTTCTACCGTATTAAGCGTGGAGACACCCCCTCGGTCACCAAGTTTCACGTGGATTCACCCACCACTCCCGTCTGGGAGTATTCCACCGAGGGCCTTGATGAGAGCAGCAACCCCCACGACATGATCTTTGTAAGCGAAAACCGCGCTTTTATCCTTCGCTACGGCGCGACCGCCGCATGGATCGTGAACCCCTCGGCAACGGATGAGGCAGGGTTCAAGATCGGCGAGCTGGACCTTTCCTCCTACGCGGACGAGGACGGCGCCCCCGAGATGCATGCCGGCGCCATTGCGGACGGCAAGCTCTTTATCGTGCTCCAGCGCCTTATCTCCTGGGCACCCTCCATCACCGCGTACGTGGCGGTTTTCGATGCCGCCACCGGCATGGAGATCGACACCGGCATCGCCAACGCCGACAATGTAAAGGGTATCCCCCTGCCCGTCCGGAACCCCGTATCCATCCAGTATCTTGCATCCGCAAACACCCTCTATGTAACCGGCGTGGGCTCCTACCCCGGCTACGGAGACCCCGCCCTCGAGTACACCGGCGGCATTGCGACCATCAACCCCGCGACCTACGCGGCAGGGCTCCTCGTTGACGACGGCGACGCGGACAACCACCCCAACGGCTCCTTTTCCGGCATGTCCATCGTTTCCCCCACAAAGGGTTACTTCGTGGGTTACCACGGATGGGGCGACAACTCCCTCTACCCCTTCAACCCCACCACGGGCGTGGTAGGTGATGCCGTTGACGCGCTCTCCGGAAAGAGTATCTCCGGCATGGAGAGCGGCACCGCCCTCGATGAAAACGGATTCCTCTGGGTCTGCAACGCCACCGACGCCAGGATCGATATCCTCGATCCCGCAACGGATACCGTAACGGACAGCGTTTCCACGAACCTGAACCCTTCGAAGATCGTGTTCGCAAACTCCGCTGAAACGCCTCAGCCCACCGATATCCTAACGTTCTCCATCGACGGCCTGAGCCTCACGATGAACTGGAACTTTCCCGGCGGCGCGGACAGCTACACCCTCTACTACGCTCCCACCTCGGATCACTCCAACGTTCAGTCCATTGATCTGGGCACCATTATTGGGAACACCTACACGGGTGCCCACGGCACCTCCCTTATTGCCGCCATCGGCGCCAAAAAAACGGGCGAGCCCGAAGTATACTCCAACATCATTGAAATTATCATTCCCTAGTTGACGGCTTGATGTACCGGGCGGTATTGCCACCGGCAATACCGCCCCTCCACTTCCAACACTTCTCGATCCACATCCTCCCTTCCTGCGCCCGTCACCCGATCCGGGCATTTACCCTTTCCCGGATTCAACTAAGGAATGCTCATTTAATAACTTGAGCTAAATTTACCGTTGGGTCCGCTTCACCATCAGGCTCCAATTACATAGAGCCCAGAGTATGCCCCAAATTATGTTCAAGTAATTTGAGTTGCGTTCCTAAGTCAATTCAAATAGGAGGTACAATGGAAAAATTCGATGTTTCCAGCGTGGGTATCTTGTTCAGGAATTCACTCGAAATGTTCGCCGAGAAGATCGTGGACGACAGCGGCAATGAGATTCAGGCGTCCAGCATGAAGATAAACGACAAGGCATTTGCCGTATTCGAAAGCGGGACCGGAAAAACCCGCACCTCCCTGGTCCGCATCTCTTAAATCATTATTCTTCCCCCCCCCCGGGCATATCGGGATTGTTTCCGCCAACCCCCCGCGCTATTTCCGATATGCCCATTTTCGAGAGGTTGTAAAAGCGTCAACCACGAACAACACCAAGGCGCTGTTCACATCCCCAAAATATCCGCAACCCACTCCCGCGAAAGAACTCCACCCCGGATTGTCCCGATAAAAAGCGAGAAGAGTATCGATATTTTCGATTTGACTTATAGAAATCCATAGTTTAGTTATCCTGCGAAACAAAAAGGAAAGATAGTTATTATCAACACCAATCCATTGAACTCCAATGTCATGCGGCTGAACAGGTTGGAATCAGCCGTTTGCTTTATGAAAAGGATTCGTCATGTCCCAGTTAAGCTCCATAGAACGTGTACTCCTGACGCTCAAGGGCGAAGAGACCGACCGCGTTCCCGTGTGCTGCCTCACCGTCGGCGTCGCCCGGCGGATGACCGGCGCAAGCTTCCCCGCTTTCTCCACGGACAGCGATGTCGCCGCCGAGGCGATGCTCTACGCCAACCGGATCATCGGGGACGATATTTTCCTCTGTTTCACCGATCTGTCGGTGGAGGCGGCCGACTTCGGCCAGAAGATCATCTACCCCGAAAACACCACCGCCCATCCCGATTACGATACCCCTCTCATACGGGGTCCCCAGGATTATGAGAAACTGGGAACCTTCAGGGCCGCGAGCGGCAAACGGATGGGAACCTACCTGGACCTGTGCGCCAAGCTGGTCCGGAAGACCGGAACCACCACGCCCGTGCTGGGGTTTGTGTACGGCCCCCTTGGGGTCCTGGGAATGATGCGGGGGATGGAAGGTCTCTACATGGATCTTCTCGAGGCCCCCGACAAGGTGAAGATCGGGCTGGAAATCGTGACCGAGGTGCTGGTTGATTTTGTCCGGGAGCAGTTCGACAGGGGAGTCGCCGGGGTATGCGTGGACACCCTCCCCGCCTCCCGCTCGGGGGTGGCGCCGGAAGCCTGGGGGGAGTTCGAGGGGATTTACGCCGGGAAGATCAGCGACGCGATCCGGGATGCGGGAATCCTCCTGGCCCATCACGGCTGCGGATACTCCCCGTACTTCAAGGAGGTCCGGGAGTGGGTGAACCCGGCCGTTTACTCCTTCGCCGACCTGGCGGAGGACTGCAAGGACTTCTCCCAGCTAAAATCACGCTACGGTAAAGATGCTGTTCTGATGGGGTATGTCCCCACGGAACTGCTCTACACGGGAACGCCCCGGGATGTGATCGACGAATGCGTCCGTCAGATCGACCTCATGGGAAAAGACGGACGGTTCATTCTCGCTCCGGCGTGCGAGTATCCCCCCGGCGCAACCCTGGAAAACGCACGGGCCATGGTTACCGCGGCGGAACATTTCGAAGAATTCAAGGCACGGATCTGAAGCGCCTTTCCAAAGAACCATCCAAGGATATGAAGGAGTTCAACCATGCAATCATTGCAAAAATTCAAAGAGGTGATCGCATCACGCGACAGGGCCACGCTCACCGAAATGCTTCCCTGTATCGTCAAGGAGAACGATCCCGGCGAAATCTTCGACAACGCCGTGTATCCGGCACTCAACGAGGCCCGGGACGATTTCAGGAACCGCAAACTCGGCATTCCCGAACTGCTGCTCTCCCTTGACATGGTGGGAAGCGTCGTGAAGGCGGTTTCCGGAGATCCCCGCATCCCCAGGCGAAACAAGCGCGTGGTACTCGGCGTTGTGGAGGGAGATATCCACGACATGGGCAAGAACATCATCCGGGATCTTTACAGGGGGTACGGATTCGATGTCACGGACCTGGGAAAGAACGTGACGGTGGAGGCGTTTGTGGACGCCGCCGTTTCCGCCAAGGCCGATGTGGTGGGGATCTCCACCATGATGAGCACGACCCTGGATCGCCTGGAAGAGACGATCACCGCGCTGAAACGAAACATTCCGGGCGTGAAGGTGATCGTCGGCGGCGCCTTCGTCAACCGCGACATGGCCGAAGGGTTTGGGGCCGACGCCTATGCGGACGACGCCGCCACCCTTATAGAGGCCACGGACCGGATGACGGCATGAGAATCGTCGAATTTCCACCGGAACCCGTCGACCCGGAAAGGGTGCTCGTCAATCTGGGATACCGGGACTCCTCCCCCAGCGCCGAGATTAGCGACCTGATCGACCGATCACTTGAAGAAGCCCTTGAATTTGGAGAAACAAAAGGAGCGTATGCCCTCGCCCCCATAACCGAAAGGGATACAGGGGGCCTTTCCACCGGCTCCGGATCGATCCGAAGCGCCCGTTTTTCGGCCATATCCAATGATGCCCGGGATATCGCCTACGGACTGGTGACCGCAGGGCAGATCCTGGACGAAAAGGCCGATGGGAGCACCAACCTGATGGAAGCCTGCATATGGGACGCCGTGGGTACCGTGATCACCGAACGGGCCGTGGACAGGCTACTCGATTTCATCGGAGCGGAAACCGGCACGAATCTTTCCATGCCCTTCAGCCCCGGCTACTGCGACTGGGAGTTATCCGGGCAAGCCGTCATATTCGACGCCGTGGACCCTTCGAAACTGGGCATCGACTACCTGCCGGACACCTTCGTGATGTCGCCCAGAAAGAGTGTCTCTTTCGTGGCCTGCACGGGCAGCGGCCCCATGGAAAGGAATCCCTGCAAATACTGCAACATGAAGCAATGCTTTATGAGACGTCGTTAGGGATCGGAACGTAGTGAATCTCCTCCCCGTGAAACGGGTGGCCACCCGAGGGGGCGATCAACCCCATATTGCTTCCATGAAAGGTGAGTGACAACAACCATGAAAATTCATGAAGTACATAGGAGCAAATGTCGCATAATCACAGAGATTTCATACCGACAGTTAGCGGCGCATCAAGTAGTTGTCCAGTATCGGTTGTGTTGTCGATTGGCATATGGCCGTATTGGTATTGAATAGTATGTCCATTAACCTGTGGGCGGCACGGCTCGAAGCAATCGATTCGAAACGTCCGCCCGCCGTTTCAACTTTACGGCCTTTCCCATACAGG
>PPCM01000735.1_pt1 | contig 21740 bp, 20 predicted proteins | sample 1555541 | NCBI WGS metagenome assembly PPCM01 (sample SAMN05284479, study PRJNA326546) | Marine sediment metagenome, whole genome shotgun sequencing project. | isolation source: marine sediment | place: Germany: Wadden Sea | collected 2012-09-05 | reverse complement strand
GCAAACGTTCTTTCATCTTGATTAAAGATATGTTCGTCCATGACAAAAGCACTTTTTGAACTAATAACCCATATAGACGCTTGCCCATTTTTTTTATAGTCCATCATTTTTGATAATCTCTTTTTTATGGTATCAGGATGATAAACAAACTCAATAGCCAAGTTTTTCTTATCTTCAATATATAAATTTGCATTTCGTTTGTAGTCAAGTCGATGGTCAAGTAGCACATTATAGAAGCGACTTAAGAAGTGATATAACACAAAAACACCATCCTCGTGCTCACCACTTTTTACATCTGTATGATGACTTATATTATTATCTATTTCACCTTTATAATGAGCAAAATATGGCTTTCTTACAGTACCATGACTGAAAAAAACACGTCCACCGCATTTGGGGCAGGTCAATGATTTCTCAGGGCCAGCTAATCTAAAGGTCTTATCTTTATCTTCAACAACAATCCCATATTGATTATAAACATCAAAAGACTGTACGATTTTTCCATTTAATAATGCTGTATACATCTCTACCTCACACATCGATTATACATAAAATAAATTACGAATATATAAACTAAACATTAAAAATAACATAAAACATAGCATTAAATTATGTAACTACATTCTATATCTAGTATACCGCAAATAAAAAAGAAGATGTTAATTATGTATCAACAATTGATTTTATATGTATTCTTATTTATTATGATAACGAGGAGGAAACAAACTATGAGAACAATGGAAGTAACTTTTCCTGGCGGAAAGAAAGTCGATGCACATATTGGTAACTTTACTATTTCTACAGATCAATCTGTAAGAGCAGGTGGCGAGGCCAGTGCACCAACACCTTTTAACACATTTTTAGCATCAATTGCTACATGTGCAGGAATTTATGCTTTGGGATTTTGTCAACAAAGAGAAATCGATACCGAAGGTATGAAAGTAACTATGAAATACAATGTTAACAGAGAAACAAAACTCATTGATTTAATTGAAATAAAATTACATACACCCGAAGGTTTTCCAGAGAAATACGAAAAAGCTATTATTAAGAGTATGAATATGTGTGCTGTTAAAAAGCATATGGAAACACCACCTGAATTCAAAACTCTAACAACTATAAGTCATCCTGAGTAAAAATATAAATCCTGTACTCTGTTTATTCAGAATACAGGATTTTATTCATTCTAATAGTAAACTACTCACTCATGTATATCACTTTTATCTCAGCATAATAATCTTTATTCTCATCCATTCTTAAGCTTACATTTTGAAAAACTATCATGATTTCAAGGTTTTCTTCTTTAATCTGATAACTCATTTCCTCCAAAGTTCCCCTTCTATCATAACGCTCATTGGATCCTAAAATCTTAAAATACTCATCCATATCTTTATCTAAAACTAATTTATCGTCTAAATAGATTTTAAGTCTTGGTATCTCATCATAAATCCATTCAAAATCATAAACTCCTAAATCACCTTTTATAGAAGCTTTATCATAATCCAAATAGATAGCATAATCATAATTCTTAATAGAATGAGCTGTAGAAGCTAAACTCAAATACACATAAGTTGAGTTTCCAAACTCTCTCTTAGGCCATGTCATTTCAAAACCAAAGGTATCTTTAAATGTATCATGATTCCTAAGATCACGATCAAACCACTCCGGTAAATCAATATCTTTAGAATAGGCTAAATAGCCGATAGACTCTGTTATGCTAACCTTTATATCTTCTGACACATCATCTATAGGTATTAATTGATTTTCTTTTAAAAAGCCTTCCTCAACAAGAATACTTTCTAAGCGATTAACTTCCATTTTTACAGGGAGACTATGATGTCCCATAATAGGAAGAACAGAAATAACCATTGCCGTCATAACTAAGAATGGTATTACCTCTTGAGAAGTATGCTTCTTCACTAGAATCACAATCATCATAATAGTCGATACACTAAGTACCAAAGTAAAGAAATACTCCTGACCTCTGAAACCTTCATTTGTCAGATGTTTGATAAATGCCCATAACCCAAACAACAATATGACTAAGGACAATAATGGATAGAGTTTTTTATAAGTATCTGCCAGTTTACTTTTACTCTCTAGTACCATTAAATAGAGTAAAATTCCACCAATAGAATAACTTGTTACAATGCCCATAACAGTTCTAAAAGGAGGCCAATCACCAAGAACCACTGCTTTTCCAACCCACAACATTAAAACAAGTGTTAACGAAAGAATAATTGGAATCAAAACATAAGTAAACAACAACTCTATAACTCGTGGCTTCTTTTCAATCTCTAATCTTTCAATCGAAGTTGCTTCTAAATCTAAGCTTGGACAGTTTCCAATAAAAATAGTAAAAGAAACAAATCCTACGATTGCAGAAAGATGCATATAAACTTTTTCACTCATGTCGTTGTATAGTAAAGCTTGGACGGCACCCGCAACACCTGATGTACCACTCATAAGAACAGCACCATAAAGTATCGCAATTGCAAGTGACTTTAAAAATACAAATAACGATCTGCTAAATGATCCTTTTTTTGAAAATACGATATAACCGATAAAACAAATACCAATCCATATAAAAACTCTAGCGGTTGCAATATCTGTTACCCTCAATCTAGTATAGGCATCTGTACTTGGCCTCGAAAATGCAAATAGAGTTACAAAGAAAATTACCCATACAATAACCGTAGAAATATGTACATATAACATATTCTTTTTAAGAGATTTTATGATAGCAGTGGATATTAAACTATAACTGATAGCGGATGCCAAAGACATTTGAAGACAGTCAAAAAGATATATCAGACTATCCCCTTCTAAATCCATCTGCACACGTACCATTGTGACCAGTGTAAACAAAATCGCACCCATAATAACTAATGGATACCTTTCAACAGCTTTTACTGCTCCTGTAATACTCCGTATAATTGAAGTTCTCAAATTCATTTAAATCACCTCAATATACTTATACCCCCATCGGGAAATATCACACATTAATAAATCGTGACATTAGTAAAAAAGACTAAACCTAATATCACTGAAAAAAGCATCCAAACACCTACAATCACAAAGAACACAATTTTAAACTTTCTAGAAAAGTCACTAAATGGCATTAAAATAACACCAATTGGTGTCGCTACTAGTAACGCGATTATAACAATTAACTTCGGTATCCCTTTTCCTTTATGAGTAGTCGAAGTTGTCTCTTTTACTCTTACTTCATTCAACTCTACCTGCTTAATAGCTCTTCCACAACTAGGACATACTTTTTCATCACGTTTTAATACATCTCCACAAAAATCACAATACATAACACACTCCTATTCATTATATAATCAGTATATTGTATAAACAGAAATTTAGCCATTAGATAAGTGTACTTCTATAATAATACCTGGATCATTGAATCTATTCATAGATTTTCAAGATGTGCTTAATGATACCAATAACATCACCTTAGAGCATCTGGAAATATTTCGATCTATTAAACGATTCATAATTGATATAAACAAAAATCAAGCTAATTATAAGTACAACTTCAAACAAACAAAAAAAACTGATCATACGACCAGTTTATACATCTTTTTCATCGAAAGATAAAAAAACGCCTTCTCTTTCACTTTTAAATTTTCTAAGCTTCACACCAGATTTGTTCAACATTAATTTCGAAGCTCTCACAATGTCTGTATCAAAATATTTATCTGATAAATAAACTATTTCACAAATGCCAGATTGTATAATCGCTTTTGCACATTCGTTACAAGGAAACAATGTTGTGTAAACAGAGCAACCCTTTAAATTCGATCGACTGCTATTTAATATAGCATTCAACTCTGCATGACAGCTAAAAGCATATTTGGTATCTAAAAATCCGCCTTCATTATCCCAAGGTAAATCATCATCAGAACAACCTACAGGAAAGCCATTATAGCCAATACTAACAATTTTATTTTCACCATCTACAATACATGCACCAACTTGTGTATTTGGATCTTTACTACGCATAGCTGATACAAGTGCAACACTTATAAAATACTCATCCCATGAAATATAATCTTCTCTTTTGTTCATTTCATCCCCCTATTACGCTATTATACCGTAAAGACCTTACAAGAAAAATAGTAATAACACATATACAATAAATACTCGATTATAAATACTTTCTAAATAGATTTTAATTCTACCAATTGTATTTTGTAGCCATTTGGATCTAATACATGAAAAAAAGTGATATGTGGTGCTGGTGAAACCGGTTCATCTAATATCTCAATCCCATTTGTCTTAAGTTTATTGATCATCTTGTCAACTGATTCTATTTGAAATCCAGTTGAAACAGCACTTGAATGATTAACTTCTACACCCTTTCGATGAATCATTTCAAAATGTGTCTCACCATCACCTAAGAAAGTGATTTCCATACCAGGTGTTGGAGAATATCTTTGGTGTAATGGTAATCCTAGTACTTCAGTATAAAACCGAACAGATGCATCCATATCTTTTACAAGTATTGTTGTCCACAAATTTTTCATTATACGCTCCATTTCTTAATATAATAATCACCATAATTAGTAATTGCTTCATCCTCATTCAAAATATAACCTCTTTTTTTGAGAGTATTCACTCTTTCAACACCTTTTGAATACGCTTTAGTTAAAAGGCTATCCATTTTAAAGAGCTTTTTAAACTCACTTTCAATTAGGTTTAATAATGAACTAAGATCCTTTTCATTTTCATATTTTGAAGCTAAATCTAATCTTAAAAGACCAATATGACCATAGAAATCATGATATTGGGGTTTAACAAAAATCTCAATAGTACCTATGACCTTTTCAGTTTCCAAGTTTACTATAGCAAAACGAATATAGCCTGACTGACCATACTCCATCAACCAGAAATCAATCATTTTAAGCATTTCTTCTTCTGATTGCATATAAAAATTGCTGTTGCAATTATCACTGTTAAAGAGAGGTACTGATTTCGTATCACCGTAGCAACTCAATAATTCTGTCGCATCTTCTCTTGAAACCAATCTCAATCTAAAATTTTTATTCTCATAAATCGGACATTCCATAAATGGATTCATAATAACTTCCTCCTTAAGCAAACGTTACAACTTGTAAATAACCATTTTCAACATTATTAACTCTATACATGATTTCATTGTTTCTACTCAATGTAGTCTGAGTTTTCAGAAGTCCGGTAGAACGAACTAGCAATTCATATTGATTACGGTATCGCATTTCTATCTCTAAATTTCCCGTTGCAGTAGATGTAGCATAGTCAATATATTCAATTAGAAAATCAGCTCTAGCATTAAATTGATCACAAGATATGAGTTTTAAAGAAATCTCACAATCCTCTAAAAGCGTTCTTGATATTTTTTCAAATAGTACACTTTTTAAGTATGGTTGATCAATCTTGTTTAACTCCAAAAGCATTTCAGATGATAAGTCCATCGAACCTTTTTCACTTATAAAGTCATCATATGCTTCTAAAAACTTTCCATGACTGCAAAGGAATGACTTTATCACTTTAGATTTTGCTTTATAAGTAGACTGTGCGCCAATATATACGAAAATAAACATTAACAACATAACAATAAGTGTTAAATTAAATACTGTACCAAAGTAGAAATAGCTTAAGCTACTCCTAGTAATTATAGATACAAAGTATGGAATGATTACCACTATACCAATATAAAAACTATTTATATAAGTATACACCCCTGCATTAAATCTATGTAACAAGTGCCTGGTCTTTTTTACACGATTGCTTGTAAGTAACTTCAACCATACAAACATAAATACAATGATTAAACCAGCTATTAACAATCTTGTTGAATAAGTTGCTAGATGAAAGTATTCACCAATTACTGTCCCTAAAATGGCTATCGGCAACTTAAAAGTTTTTACTATAAAACTCATGGAAAGTCCAAAAAAGAAAGTCTTCTGACTGTATCTATAAATCACAAAACCATACAATACAAACCTAAGCAATTGCATGATAAATACAGGAGTATCTACAGATACCCCAATTACAGCCATCTCAATAAGAGATAGCAAAACTGACCATGCAAAAATTACAAAGCCTTTATCATGGATTTCTCCATCACACAAGTATAAACTTAATAACAACATAATATAGTGTTTCAACACACCAACAGTTGTCACTAACACAATTATTCCATAATTCATGATACTTCCTCTTTGAATATAAGTTTTTTTATAATTAAAGTTTCCGAGACTTCTGTAATCTCAGTGATGGTTGGATGTATATCCAAAATAGCTTGCAGCATTTTCAAGCCATTCCCTCTATTTCTTCCTTTTGTAGAAATCCAAACATCATTTTCAATTACTAGTCTTTTATACGAATTCTCAACTGAAAAGATCTTCTTGTTATCTTCTTGAATTAACTTCAATGTGATAATTTTCGAGTTGCTTTCAATTGCATTATCAACTAAAATACTTATGATTCTACTTAACAATAAGTCTTCTAGTTGGATGCCTTTCAAACTTATCTCAATCATCAGCTCTATTGTCACACCAACTTGCTTAGCAACTTGAACTTCCGTTAGAAGCACACCCTCTATTACAGGATTATTTAATTTCCTTAGTTCCTTAATAATAGGATAAAAGTAATCCTTATCTGAGTTTTCAACTTTCGTATTGCTAATCATCTCTTTGATAGTCATAGATTGATATTCAAGCATCTTAAATTGTTTTTCTAGTAAATCCTGAACTTTTCTCTGTCTATTTATCAAAACAAAGATTGTGAGTAATACTAAAACACCAAAAGATAATGACAACATAATCATATAATGACCTATACTGTTTTCATGATGATTTATTAGTTCCGATCCAATTAGTGATAAACTCATGAAAATAAATGTCACAATAAATTGATACTTAAAGTTAATGACCAACTTCTTTAAAACACCTTTGATTGCTTTTCCAAATCGGCTCGATAGAACAAGTATTAAACTACCATAATATAAAAGTAGCCCTATCGAAGTAATCATTTCTAAGTTTCTAAAAGTTAGATTCAAGTTATTGGTATTCTTCCATATCATGACTACTACAAAATAAACTGGGACAGCAATTATCATAACAATAAAAGATAGTGCCAATGCCTCACCAAAGGATCTATTTATCAACTTCGACACAATAAGAGCCATCAATAGGAGAAGCAACATTTCTAAACTTCTACCTAAAAGTAAATAATCTAATTGTAAGTAAGATTTATAAGTCATCACTAAAAAAATAATGACTGTGCCAACAATCATCCAATTCCGTTTATTCTGATCTACAGATACAGAAAATATTTTTACGCATATATATAACATCATAGCCGTATGAACTATATCGGCTAAAAGTCGAATTGCTAATATCATTTTTTCACCTCATAAAACTGCATATAATATATTATATACTAGAAATAAGAAAAATACTTCCGAAATTCGAAAGTATTATTTTTCAATTTTATGTTCAAGTGCCATAAGCTCAAAAAGAATGTTTTCGTTCAACTCATTCACTAGTTTTTTTCTATAATAACGTCCTAGCTCAGCTCTTTTGCTTAATCCATTTACTCTAAAGTCAGACCATGTATGCTTTTTCCTTTTAGTATACAAATCATAATCAACCAGTCGATTGCCCTCTAAATCATATTCCAAACCGAAAGCAATTTTTTTTATCTCCTTAGGATCCATATATGTAAACAAACGTACTTGGTAAACACCAACACTCAGAAAAGCTAGTGCTGCGTCTTTCCCCCATGACTCTCCTAGAATCAAACCGCAATCAAGCTCATTTAGAATTAAAGTCAAACGCTTGTAGTGAAGGTGATATTGCTCATGAGAATCATATATCTTGATAACAAGTTCATGCCAATCCTTATTGTCTAGACTCGCATTTACATATTTTACGCGTCTATCATTAAGAAATTTGATTAATTTACTCGAGCTTTTAGTAGTGTATATTGAACGTCTACAAAAGTCATCTAATTCAAGTGGTGAACCAAGACTCTTTTGTGTAAAGAGTATCACTGTTCCACTACCGTAATTTTCATTGATATACTGGGTTTCAACAAATTCGCCCTGAGCATCTGAAAGTACTGCCTTCATATACCTATTCTGATCGCCAGTTGTTCGCATAATAATCAATCTAGGTGTTGCTCTAATATTCTTAATCCCTATTTTACCTTGGAGTCTTACAAGCTCAATCAGTACGTCTTCGCATTCTTTCTCAATTACAGCAATATATGAAACATCATCCTTCTCAATAGATAGATTAGATTTCATTTTCTCTGTAACAAGAATAATAGTAATTCCTTCGTCAAATAAACCTATCATCTTCAAATACTGGTCATACATATCTTCCGAATGATCTAGTGTCAACCTTATCTTAAAGACATTATCTAACGAATGTATTAACTGATGACAATCATCACTTTGAACAATCAAGTGTTTTGGAGCTTCTCTAACGATATTCATAAGTCACCTCTAAAAACCAAACTTAAACTTCCTTTGCCTATAATAATCCGTATCATTGGGATAAGTTATCCTTGAAATACTGCCAGAAGTAGCATCAATAACATATATGTAGTCTAAACCATTAAGCATCGTCTGTGAATCACTATACTCTGAATCATACTCATACGAATGACCAAACAAACATATATCAGAGTCCTTTGAGCAACTATCATGATAATGCGACATACTAAATACAGTGTTTTCAAATTGATAAGTCTCACTTATACAGACTTGCTCATATTCATTTAGATATTTCTTAACAATATTTTCATCATCATGGTTACCTAAACAGAAAATAATTTTCTTCACGCTCGTGTATCTAAGAACCTTTAAAAGTTGTTTAAACCTTCTCTCATAAATATCAATATCTTTTCTAGAGAGTTGCAACTTAATATTGTCAACAAAATCTCCTGTATGAATAATCACATCTGGTGCAACCAATCTAACAATACGCCTTAAGAAACCAAACGTTACATCTGGAGTATCAGTTATATGCATCACTTTATAATTGTATGTTTCTATGACTTTTGGAATTCTTCTTTTAAAATACCAATCTAGTAAATACATATGTCCCCCAATAATATGACCATTCTAACATATAATTATCCAAAAAAAAAATAGCCAGAAACTGGCTAAATTTTAAACTTATTAATCAAATCATGTAATTCCTCGATCATTTTTATATTCATCTGAATAATTTCATTTACATGCTTTGTTTTTTCCGTTATATCCTGAGTCATCATTAAAATATTTTCAACGCCACTAGATTCCTGACTCGTTGCATCTTGAACTTCATGCATATTTTGAGCAATTGAATCTATTGAACTCGTTAGTTGCTCAGAAATTGCACTTAATTCCATCATAATACCATTAAATACATCAGCATCACCAGTGTACCTATCACCAATATCACTAAGCTTATCATAGTCAGACATGACTTTACTATCCATAAACTCTAAAATACCATTTGCATCATCAATTAACGTATTTACAGATTTTTGAATTCCATCAACAGTTTTTTGACTATCTTCTACCATATTTGCTGAAGCTTCAGCGAGTTTTCCCACTTCATCTGCGACAACCGCAAAGCCTTTTCCTGCTTCTCCAGCCCTAGCAGCTTCAATCGATGCATTGAGTGCCAATAAGTTTGTCTGAGAAGTAATATTTAGTATTTCTTCTAATAGTTTTCCAATTTTTGATACATCCTTTGCATCTTCAATGGCTACTGCTAATCTATTTTTTACATCCTGATACATATCGCTTGCATCTTTTTTTGAGTTAACAGCATCTTCTTTTAGCTGAACTGCTCTCTTACTCACATCACTTGCCTGATCAGCTCCCTCAGTTGCCTTTTCTGCAACAACTGTAATGGCTTCTTTTATCTCATCAACTGTACTAGCAACTGTATGCGTTGCTGCAGTCGTTTCCTCTATAACGGCAGAAATATCTGTCGTTGAAGATAAAGTTTTGTCCGATGATTCATCTAACACGGCTACATCCTTGGCCATTGTCAAAGCATCTTGAGTGAGTTCATCAGAAGTCTCTATCATACTCTGAAGAAGTTCTCTCAATCCTTCACTTACCTTATCAAATGCCATCGAAATTTCACCAAGTTCATCTTTACTATTGATACCAATAGATTCTCTAAAATCTAAACTCTTATACTTATTGGTATGAAGAATAATCTCTTTCAATGTCTTATTTAGTGGAATCACAATCAAAAGAATCAGTCCGACAGAAAAAATAATAATTATAAGTGAAATAATTAAGACATTACCATAAATATCATTTTTTATTTCTTGGAGATCATCAACGTAGACACCAGTACCAACAATCCAATTCCATTGTTCAAAACCTTTAACAAAAGATATTTTCGGTTGAGGTGAATCCTTACCTGGTTTTGGCCATTGGTAACGTACAATACCCTCACCATCGCGTTTTACAACATCAATCATTTCCCTAAAAAAGAGCTTTCCATCTGGATCCTCCAGTCCAATAACATTTGTGTCTACTAACTGATCTGCGATTGGATGCATTAACATCATACCTTCAATGTCATTAATCCAGAAATACTCAACTTCTGAATACCTTAGATTCCTTGTAAAATCGAGGACAGCCTGTTGTGCTTGCTCTAATGTTTTCTCACCCGACTCATACAGATCATATTGTCTTTGCATCTCAGAATAAGGTAAATCGGTTAACTCTTGCAATTTAACCATAGTTCTATCTTCTATAATATTTGACACTGTTGGAATAATATAAAATACAATCAAAGCAGTAAATACAAGTATTATAAATAAAGCTAAAACTACGATTTTATTTCTCAGCTTAACGTTTTTAAACTTCATAAAATCACTTCCTTTTTATCTATATACCCGATTTGCTTTAAATTAACAAAAAAAAACAGCTCTCGCTGTTACTTAGAATATATCATTGAGTTAATATAGCTTATCATCAAACCATTGGTAATAAACATGGCAATCCATACAACAAATGCCATCGTTAGATTTGGAAAAATAAAAAGCAATAGTACCATTAACTCAGCAACAATATACATTGACATTTTTTGAACACCATCTTTTTTTAGAAGTGGCTTTAATTGAATTATACCAATTGTTATAAATAGTAATGGTACAATATCACCTATAGAATTTATAGTACTCATTGGAAATATTATGTTCGTAGCCAGAAAAACTACTGATGCCGCCATAGCTAACATAAACCATGGTTGCTTTCTTAACGGATATAAAGCTATCAAATAACAAATAAGCGCAAATGAATCCGTTAAAATATCTACTCCACCAATATTAAAATCCAACAAGAAAAATGTACCAAAAGCAATAAGTCTAAACATTATAACTCCTTTTTCAGTTGCTTTAAATTCTTTATAACTTTAAATTGAGGATATTTTAGTTTATATATTATGTAATTTGACCAATGCCTACACAATAAATAGCTCTTAATACCTAAGTTTGATGCACCGTGACAATTCTTAGGTCTATCATCCACAAAAATGACCTCCTCAGGCTTTAGACCTAAGTCAGTTATTGCTTGACGATACATCATTGCATTCGGTTTACAAACCCCGATTTCTGATGAAATCACAAAAGAATCAAAGTACTGATAACAATCTGCTTCAATAAAAACATCTCTAAGAGATGGCCATGCGTCAGATACAACTGCAAGCTTATAATCATCTTTAATAGATTCTAATAACGGTTTCACATCGTCATAAAACACATACTTTCTTGGGTTATAGACTAAATCCTTTGCCAGCTGTTTAGCTTGAGTGTCATCAGTTTTCAGCATTGGTAATTCCTCAATAAAAATTTGATAACACTTAACAAAATATTTGTATTCTAGCTCTTTATCAAGAATAATACGTTGCTTGTCTATATACTTTAAGCCTAATAAGAAAGCAGCTCTAATTTGCTCTTTTGACAGCTTATCAAATAACTGTTTATCTATATACTTAAAAAAATTGGGTGTTATAAACCAATGTCCACTTGCAGAATAATTTAATACTCTCCCAGAATCTAATAGTATCCCTTTTACCATTACTACTACTCGTTATCTATATGTTTTAAAAGCATACCAAACAAATAGAAATCTAATGAGTCTACTTGAGTTGAATTATCATCCAAGTTTCCTTCTAACTCAACTGTATATCCTAAACCAATATACTTGCTAGATCCAGTATCATCTGTCGTAGTTCTTTGATCCAAAATAGTAAATATAGGTTTTTCATTACGGTAAGTTGTTATGTAATAATCTGTAATGACTGCTGTACCCCATAGTAACAAAATAATAATGAATAATGCAATCCATTTATTTTTCTTACGTTTTTTTACATATAATTCTGTCTGATACCTCATAGCCCGTCCTTTATATTATATACTCTAAACTTATTATACTTGATAATAATTATATTGTTTTAAATATAACTGTTATTTCATCAAATTGAAATATATCGTTTTATATCATTTATAGATTCTACTGAAATATCAGCTTCGATAGTTGAATCATCACCAATATAAACAGTTCCAACACCAGCTGCTTTACCACATAGAACATCTAATAATCTATCTCCAATGTAATAAGTTTCTGATTTATTAAGTTGATGCTTTGTAATTAAATAGTTCAGAGCATCAGGATCTGGCTTTCTACGAAATCCATCTTCACTAGTTACAACATCCACAAACCAATCACTGATGTCATGCGACTTCAAAATATCATATGTCGATAAGCCACGATGAGTATAAATATAGTGTTTATATCCAAGATCTAAATAATAACTTAAAATCTCTTTTGTATGCTCCATCAACCTATAATCACCTGGTTCTATCTGAGATGTTAAACTATTATAAGAAGAAAACAACTCCTCTACACTCAAATCCAGATTTTCTGATTCTACCATAAAAAAATCTACAACCGATGTTTTAATTACCCTATTGAATATTTCATCTATCGAAAAATCCTTATATGGTGCAAACACCTTTTTGGTAACACTAGTAATTCTTTCATATGAATCAACCAATGTACCATCTAAATCCCATATTAATGTTTTCATAATTACCTCACTATCACCATCTTATTAGATATGTATTCTCTATTCAAGATAAATCTGTCCAAAGTGAGCAACTCATGACAGGATTTTTGTTATAATATTAGTTAAGATATTGATGAAAGGATGAATAATATGAACTGGTTCAAAGCATTAAACGATTCACTTTCCTATGTAGAAGATAATATTTTAGGAGACATAGATTATGATGAAATGGCAAAAATAGCACTCAGCAGCAAATATCACTTTCTTAGAACATTTAAAGCACTTACAGGATTGAATCTTTCTGAGTACATTCGGTTAAGACGTTTATCTTTATCTGTAACTGATTTAATAACTTCTAAAGATAAGATTATTGATATTGCCTATAAGTATGGCTACGAAACTCCTGAGTCATTCTCGAAAGCTTTTAAAAAACTACATGGTGTATCACCATCAAAAGTAAGAAAAGAGGGTTATAACTTGAAGGCAGTTCCACCGCTTTCATTCACAATCGACATTAAAGGAGCAAATAGAATGAATTATCGAATTGAAAGAAAAAATAGTTTTGACTTAGTAGGTTATTCCAGAAAAGTTACAAGTAAAAACGGTGAAAATTTTAAGATCATTCCAGCATTTTGGGATGAAGTGATAGCAAATGGTCAATTTACAAAACTAATGGCAGATCAGAATGTATCGTATGGTGTTTGCTATGATTTCGATGAAAATGTAGAAGAATTCAACTACTTAATAGCCGTTGATGGTAATCAAGCAACGCTAGAGGATACAGTTGTTCTAAATGTCCCAAAAGCAACATGGGCAGTATTTGAATCAAAAGGTCCACTTCCTCACACATTACAAGAAACACTGAAACAAATTTACAATGAGTGGTTCCCCGCTACTAACTATGAACATGCAAAATTACCTGAACTTGAAGTTTATTCTGAAGGTGACACAAAAGCAGATGATTATATCTGTGAAATATGGATTCCGGTTGTAGAAAAATAAAAAAAAAAAAAACTCCATCTCAAAATTACATGAGTGGAGTTACTTTTTTTACATCAATTCTAATAGAAGTAATAATTTTTTAATTACAATTGCAGCCTCTGCACGAGTTGCGCCCTTTTGTGGACTAAAATTATTGTTGTCATCACCTACAATTAAGCCTAGTTGATAAGTTAGACGAACATCCTCAATAAAATGTCTTGAAACATCTGATTCATCATTTGCATACTTTACAGCAGATACTAACTGTTGTCCCTTATCTTTTTTTGTATAATAGAAATAAGCGTCTGTTAAAAGACTAGCCATTTCTTCACGCTTAATTGCCTCATTTGGATCTATCATCACACTATAAGTTCCATGTAGCAAATCTGCACCTTTTGCTTTTCTAAAAAATGGTTCATACCAATCTTCAGATTTAATATTAACATAGTTCAGTGTACCCTCATATTCAGGTAAACCAAGAACTTTAACTAGCAGCACAACAAATTCTGCATTAGTAAGTGTTTTGTCCGGCGCAAACTCAACTGGACTTACACCACTAGTTATTTCTCTAGATGCTAAAGTTTCAATGGCATCCTTTGCCCAGTGTTTTTGAATATCGTCAAATGTTTTATTGTTTTCCCTAATAGCATACATTGAAAAATGCTTTGCCTCGAATGATATCCTATTACCCTCTAGTAACTTACCGCCAACATAAATCCATTCACCAGTTGCTTCATCCAGATAGTAAATAGCTAGATTCTCTGTAGATTTAACTTTTGATGCATCATACGTAAACGAAATTGGTACAGGTACATCAAATTTCAACTTTTTATCACCATCTTTTAGGTCAAGTTCATATACATCAGATATTACTTTTGAATCTTTGAAATTACTGTCACCTTGTCCAATGGCTATTTTAAAATTCTCACTAACCGACAAACCTCTTAAAACTTCTGTATCAAGCTCAAATGTTACTTCTTTGAAGGATATCTCCAGTGGCTTTTCACTCTCTGTTATTTCCTCAAGTGCAGTCGTTGTTAAAGCTATTTCAGCTTGATCACCCTCTTCAACAGAAACTTTAACTACAGCTTGATCTTCATCTTCGATTATATCTAAAATACGATCGTCAGAAACTGTAACAACTGTTTTTTCTGTACCATCATCATTTTTTATAACATCTACTTCATCTTCAGGTTCTGGCTCAGGTTCAGGTTCACCAGTGCTCGGTGGAATGAAGAAGAATCCACCACTTGAACCACCACTCGAACCACCGCTTGAACCACTATCAACCGGCTCAGTCACAGGTGCTTCAGCTCTAGTAATTGTAATTTTATAATTGCTTGTCGTCTCATCTTCAGCAGTTACAATTACATTAACAATATTACTCCCAACACTTAGATTTCTATTTTTAGAACTACTTTGCGAGTCTGTTGCAGCACCATCAATTACCATAGAAGCTTTAGTAGAAGCTCGTGTTGCATTAATAGTCACAGATGTAACACTATTTGTTACATTCAAACTATAATTTTTATTTCCACTTGTGAAGCTTGGTGAAATACCATAACCACTTATTGACAAACTGCTAAGTGTACTATCGTTATCTAAAGCTGCTTCAGTTACATTAAATATATATGCTTTGTTTTCACTCGCAATCGGACTTTTTATCTGTAAGGTTATAGTTTTAGTATTAGAGAAATCAATATTTTTTTCACTACCATCATATGGATCGAAACTTTGATCATCATATCCTAAAATCATACTCGCATATTCAGATGCTTTTTCAGCTTTAAACTTAATGCTAGATGTACCATAAGGTACTTGAACACTCTGTGGTTGATTGTCCTTATCTAAAGTCAACACATTCTCATCAGATACTTTGATATAGATATCAGATAACTCAGTCACATCAATCACATTCAAATGATAAGTATATGTCTCTTTTAAGTAGCCCTCTTCACCTTCAGTACCGTACTCTAAGCCAAACACAAATGTATTCAAACCATTAGATAGATTACCAGTAGTTAATGTATTAGAGTTTACTGTTAAGTTACCACTCTCAACAAATAACGTTGCAGAGTCCTCCTCTTTAGTAATATTAAACACAACATCACTTACTCTATTTGATAAATCAACCGAAACTTCTTTTGTTGCTGCATTAAAATTATATTCGGTATAAAGTAAATTTAAGTCCTCAATGTCTTCTTTTCTAGGTATTAAATCAATATTGGAGAAATCAGCATTTCCGGTTCTATTGATATGTACTGTATATACCTTCTCAATGTAATTATCTGTTCCTACAGCACCTTGATATACTTTAACTAAAATAGTGTTTATGCCAACATTTAAATCAAATGTATCGCCCGAACCATAAGAAGCATCATTTAATTTATATGAAAAACTTGCACTAGAACCTCCGTCGCTACTATCATCTTCTGCAGTTGGTAATAATCTAATGCTTTCAATATCATTGTCAACAACAATATCAACATCAGTCTCAAAGTTATTTTCAGAAATTTTTTGATTTATATCATTATTTTTATATAAATCCAAGTTAATTAAATCAACACCATTATCTCTTTCAAAAAATACCCTATATATGTTTTCATTAGCATCTATATCGGTTACCTTCAACTGAATATTATTTATTTGACCTGGTATTGGAATATCAACATTCATATCAAAACTACTCTTATAATCTCCTTCATTTAATGAATAGGTGACTGTTGACTCAGGATTTTGTTCTGTACCTACAATACTTAAATCCTCAGCATAGTACAACTTCGCTTCATTATATTCAATTTTATCAGAATCAAATGTAGAAATTGAAGTGTTATTTAGCTTTATATCTGTAAGTAAAATTGAATCATTGTAACTTAAGGCAAAGTTATATGTTGTCATTTTAGCAGGAGTCTCTGCTGATTCAACTGTCACAATAACATTTGTAGCGTCACTCTTCAGCGTAAATATTTTTTCATTAATGGTTTCAACAGGCTGGTCATCAACTTTTACTTTTACAATACCATCACTTACTAATTTCATCTTTATGTTACTAACACTAAAGTTAATATCATGAGTTAAAACGTCTAAATCAACATTGGTCGGAATAATCGTTCCCTCACCTAGATCAAAGTCTTTTCTAAACTCAACCGATGATAAGGTAGGAGCTTCTCTTTCAATGACTAAAGTATATCTTTGGTCATAACCACCATAAGAACTCTTAAATACAAATGTATTTATATCAGCATCTACAACACAAGCTTCATCTGCAATAACACCACTTTCTAATATCAGAGTACCAAAGTCTTCTGATGTATAAGTGCAACCTACAAACTCTGTGTTATATGGTACTTTAATAGTTGCACCATCCGTATACTTATCATAAGTGAAATCTACGTCTGCTAACTCTAAGGTCTTTAAAAAGTTAAAATCATAAGCAGCTCTAATATCAATTAATCCATGTCCAACTAAAGTAGTTTTATCCATACCCTCTGGGATTAAAATGTTTTTTTCGTTAGCAGTGTTTTGAATTAATGTTCTAATCTCTGACACTGTCATATTCGGAAATTTATCTTTTAATAAAGCTGCAAATGCTGATACATGAGGTGTCGCCATTGAAGTACCTGACATTGATACTATATTTTGGCCAGAGTAATACCAACTATAGATACTCTCTCCTGGGGCAACCACATCAACTGTAGCATTAAATGCGTACTCAATATTTCCTAAATCAGGATCATCATCAGGAATATTATAACTACCTGAATAAGATCCTCCTGCATTAGAGTAATCTGAAATACCTATACCACCATCAGATCGTTTAGTAACAGATCCTACTGCTATGACTTCTGGATGCGCTGCTGGAAATTTTATTTTTGATAAGTCTTTTTCACCTGGACCTGTTTGAAAGTAATCTAAATCATGACTTTTATCCCACAGATTACTACTGTTTCCTGTAGCAGCTACAACGATTATTCCATACTCATTAACTGCTTGTTTAATAACATCGTATACAGGATAAGTAAAATTAGGATAACTCAAAGACATATTTATAACATCTGGTCTTTCGTTTTCTGGTAAAGAGAATATATATTGGAATGCTTCAACCAACATACTAGTATCTCCACCCCCGCTACCGCCTGGACTTAGAGGATTTTCAAATACTTTGACAGGAATGATTGTTACACCAGGAGCAATACCATTGATATCTACTGGATCATCATCTATTTTGGATCCAATAACACCCGCTACATGACTACCATGACCTGAAAGATCATAATAATTATCGTCAGTCTCTGGAGCAGTCCCCGAAACGTCAATTCCATTAGCTACATTGATATCTCTCGATCCCAAATCTACATGGTCAGCATCAATGATAATATCCTCATTTAAACCAGAATCAAATACTGCCACTATAACTTCAGTGTTTGCTAAATCAACATTTACATCATTAATAATATCTAAAATATTACTGTATTCAAATCGCCAAACATCTGTTAGGCTACTTGACTCCTCATAAATTGGATAAACTTTATGAGCACTTTTTATACCATCTGTCAAAGTAGCATTCTCTATGGCCTGATCCAATTCACTACCAATACTGGCCATACGCATCATATCTGTTTTTATGAAATCATCAGTACTTCTTCTTTCATATGTACCATCTTCAAGTTGTACTAAAATGATATCTTGAATTGCATCATCTTCTCCATATGAAGGGAAAATACAAAGTCCCAACAACAGTACAATTAACAGCAACCGCTTCATAATAAACTCCTTCTATAACTGAATGCAGACATTATCTATACATCTCTTCCCACCGCCGTGATGTAATGCTCCTATCTCTTTATACTCATTTAAAATCTTATTTAAAGACAAAATAACCTTTGAATCTAACATATGATAGTGACCAGGATATATTCTGGCCACTTTTAACTTATTTAACTTCTGAACCGATTCGTCTAATTTAACAGGATTGGTACTTTCAAAGTGACAATAAATGGTCCCCTCATAAATTGTATCTCCTGAAAACAATGCTCTGTTATCCTTATCATAAATACATAAGGAGCCTGGTGAATGTCCAGGTGTATGTACAAATTCTAGATTTTCGAATTCAAACTCCTCAATGTTCTTTGGACTACAATGCTTCAAAGGTGGTAATTTAAACCCTCTTAAATACTCTTCTTTTACATTTTTAGTCATCATATCAATAACTTGCTCATCAGGTAAAGGTAAGCCTTTTATTACCCATTCCATATCATCTGAATGGACATAAACATTTTCAAATTCATGTACATTGCCCAGATGATCCCAGTGAGCATGAGTCAAAACCACATCAATGGGTTTAACATCTATTTCCTCAAGAATATGTTTTAAAGGAAATATTCCTGTACCAGTATCTATCAACAGGTTCCTCTCTTCACCTATGAAATAATACATATTGGTTTTTTCCCAATGTTTGTCTTCACTAATTTTATATAACTTCTCATGTATTTTTACTATTTCATACCAAATCATTCTACTATTAACCCCATACTTATACCATCATAATACTGCCCGTCAATTTTAAAGTATCTCTTATATACACCTTCTCTAAAAAAACCTAATTGATTATAGAGTTTTATAGCTGGTAGATTGTTTTGATGAACTAAGAGTTCCAGTTTTGTTAAAACTTCACTTTTTTCTGCATATGCAATAATTATTTCCATCATCTTTAAACCAATACCCAGTCTCCAAAATCGTTTTGCAACAGTAATACCAACGGTTCCTCTGTGAGCTACTCTATTTTTTATACCACCAGAGAGAGAGGCTACTGCAACTATTTCATTTCTAAATTCTGCAATAAGAAACAAACAATTTTTTCTTTGATGGAATAACTCTAAAACTTTTATTTCATCTTCTTTAGATATATGAAAATCATTGGCACCATATGTATGAAAATCAACTTCACCAGTTACCCAATTCATGAAGCCAATAACCTTTTCTGCGTCAAATTTGTTGGCTTCTCTTATAGTTATAAGACCAACATCTGTTTCTAATTTCAACATTTATTTCTCTTTCTTTTTTCTTGATAAGGACAAACCACCAAAACCACTTATTATTGCAATATAGAATCCAAAATCATACCAAAACCCTGTATTTACAACTTCATAAATTCTGATGTTATCTTTAAAAAGTGATAAGATCAGTGAAAGTGGTGCTATCCAACCATGTAAAATACCCCATATAAATCCTGCGGGTTCATCACCGACAACTTTATCACCAGGGAAACAACTTGTTAGTGACATTACTAGTACAAAAATTATTATTAATAATACTGCTTTTTTCATTTCTTCCTCCTTGCATTTATACATTTTATTATATCATGGAGAAATAAAAAATAATTCATTTTAAAGGATTTAGCCATATATCACAGACATTTAGACAATATTTAAGTTAAAACGATAAAAAACTTTTCACGGTTAAGTAAATCTGATAAACTATGGTTAGTATCTATAAAAGGAGTTTAACTATGAATTTAGAAAAGCAATTAGACAAGTATGCCGAGCTTGCTGTTAAAGTCGGTGTCAATTTAAAAGAAAAAGAAGGATTATTACTAACTGGTAATGAAGCTGCATTACCGCTTGCACGCAAAATCATGGCTAAAGCTTATGAAGCTGGTGCAAAACACGTAGAATTTCAACTTAGAGATGATCAAATGTCAATCATTCGTTATCTAAATGGTAAGGAATTTGTATTTGAAAATGCCCCACAATGGAAAATTGATTCCTTAGAGGCAATGTACAAAGACAACTATCATCAACTATTTGTTATGGCTCCAGATCCTGAGCTTTTGAAAGAAATTGACGGTGAGTTAATTGCCAAGGACCAGAAGACACAATCTATGGCTGTTGCACCTATTATGAAATACAGAATGACTGGTATTACAAAGTGGTCAATCGTTGCAATGCCTTCTGACGCTTGGTCTAAGAGTGTATTCCCCGACCTTCCATTAGAAGAAGCTACTGAAAAACTATGGGAGAAAATTTTTGAAGCTACTCGAGTTGATCAAGAAGATCCAGTAGAAGCATGGAAAGAGCACAATGCAAACCTAAGAAAGTACAAAGATTTTTTAAATGAAAAAGATTTTGAGAAGCTTGTTTTCAAAGCTCCAGGTACTGACTTAGAAGTCCACTTAGCTGATAGTCATTACTGGATGGGTGGTTCTAAAGATTCTCAAGCAGGTGCTGCTTATGTAGCAAATATTCCTACTGAGGAAGTTTTTACAACACCTCACCAATTAAAAGTAAACGGTACATTAAAAGCAACTAAACCACTTAGCTTAAATGGTAAATTAGTAGATGATTTTGGTTTCACTTTTAAAGATGGAAAGGTAGTTGATTTCTACGCTGACAAAGGTTATGACGTTCTAGAAAAACTTATGAGTAACGATGAAGGTGCAAAATACTTAGGTGAAGTTGCATTGGTTCCAGATGATTCTCCAATCTCTAATACTGGTATCTTATTCAATAACACTTTATTTGATGAAAATGCATCTTGCCACTTTGCATTAGGTAGAGCTTACTCATATGCAATGAAAGGTGGTTCTGAGGCAACTCAAGAAGAACTTACAGAGCGTGGTGCTAATTTCAGTTTAATCCACGTTGATTTCATGGTTGGTGGTCCAGAACTTGAAAT
>PPCM01000734.1_pt1 | contig 21759 bp, 17 predicted proteins | sample 1555541 | NCBI WGS metagenome assembly PPCM01 (sample SAMN05284479, study PRJNA326546) | Marine sediment metagenome, whole genome shotgun sequencing project. | isolation source: marine sediment | place: Germany: Wadden Sea | collected 2012-09-05 | reverse complement strand
GTTCAGGTAAAGTAGCTGATTTATTGGAATTTAATGAAAATTATTATGGTGTTAATGATGGTATTATTTTAGCGCCAATTAAAGAATCATTCTTTGTTGAATATTATTCAGGAAAAGAAGTATTTATTGATTCAAATTTTTTAAATGTTCCAAACATTAAAACTAAAATGGATGATTACAAAAGAATGTATACTTCTCCATACGAGACAACTGTTCTTAGATTATTCACTAAATATAATATTAAATATATTATTTTAGACGATTTTGTTAAGTCTGAATTTGATTTAGAACGATTACCATTTGTAACTGATCAAGATTGCTTTGAACCAGTTATCGAGTCAGATTCTATGACTATCTATAAAGTATCTTGTAGTTTAGCATAGGTTAATTCTATGTAATTTCTTAATTTTATGGTATGATTTAAATAGTACTAAGCAATACAATAGGTTATAGAGGGTATTAAGATGGGATTGGACTTTGACGAATTAAAAAAAATACAGAAAATCATGCAAGAACGTGCTGTGAAAGAAGTTGAACAAGACAGAACAATAGAATTAATTTCTATGGTTAATAGTATGATTGCTGATGGTCGAAAAGTCCAAACTGAAAGAGTTTATTTTTTAGCATTAGATAGAGGCTTTACTGAAGCTCAAGTTAATGAAGTAATAGATAAATTAATCAAAGACCGAATTATCTATCAACCTAAGGTTGGATATATTCAAAGAGAAGGATAACTTTTTAAATAAAACTTTTTTTTCGTGATATTATGGAGATACGAGATTTAAATTCATTTTTAAATAAAAAATCTACATTAATGATATCTATATTATTTTGTTTCTTATTACTTATATCTCCCTTAATTATTAGATTCATGTCAGGTAATGTTATGGTTCCAAATGGAATTGGTTACTATCATGCAGCAAGATCTACTGATTATTTAGGCGGTAATTATCACATGCCGATTAACTTGTATGAAATTTTAATTTCCTTGTTAGGCGGGTCATTTGGTATTTTAATTTCAAATTTATTATTCCCTGCAATGTTCGGATTATTTTCATTAATTTTAATTACATTAATTTCAAAACAGAATGAGCAATCAAACCGAAATACAATAATTAATTTATTTGTATTTTCATCGATGCCATTTTTTATTAATATTTTTACTCATGGAAATCAATTTTCATTTGTTTATTTTATGCTACTATTAGCATTGTATGTATTCAAAGAAAAAAATCATTATTGGTTATCATTGATTTTCTTTTTAGTATTATCTTTTATGGGTAAATTTGTATCTTCAATTGCAATATTTTTAATTATTTTTTATGGTTTAATTATTAAAGATAAAAATAAAATTATTTATGCAGTTGCAGTTATTGTTTTATCACAATTGGGACAATTATTGATTCCTTTTACATTTGATATTGTATCTTATGTAGTAACATCTCCAATTCAAGAATTAATTTCAGATTTAGGAGGTTCATTTGGTATTGGTTTTATGCAATTTGTATTATTCTTCTTTGGATTTATTTTATATTGGATTGATGAGAAGAGTCATTATTTTATCAAAGTCTCCTTAATATTATTATTCTTATCAATTTTCACATTTAACTTTATGGTTGTTTTTATTTATGCATTAATTTTTGTTATGATGATTGCAAAAAGTATTGTTCATATTTTTGATACTGAATGGCATTCTGTAACTTTACAAAAAATTGCATTATTAATTATTGTATCAAGTTTTATGTTTTCATTTATTTCATATACTGACAGAGTTGTTAATGAAGGACCTGAGCCTGAGTTTATTGATTCTCTTCAATGGGCTGGTGAAAATTTACCTGTAGATTCATTATATTTTTCTGCACAAAAGTATGGTTTTTTAATTGATTTTTACTCAGGTGGAACTTCTGTTATTGATCAAAAAATTGTTAATCAAAATTATCTAGAACAAATTAATTCAATATTTAAAATACATAATTTGAAAGTAGCAAGAAAAGCGTTACATGAGTTAGGTGTAGATTATATTATTATAACTGATGAAATGAAATCAGGATTAGTTTGGAATTCAGATGATGATGGTATTTTATTCTTATTAAGAAATAATGAAACTTTTAGAAATAAATATATTTCTCCAGATAAAACAATTGAAATTTGGGAAGTTATTTAAACAACCTTTAAACTTTATAACCAAATAATCATATAATATAAGTTTGATTTTCTATTTTATTGGAAACTATTAAATAAGAAATCAAATTTATTTATTATAATTAATTAAGAATTGCTCATATTTTGAGCATATTGAGTTTAAAATGGAATTTGGTATTTTGTTGATGTATGTTGTTGTTTACTTTGGTTTATTTACTAGTGTATTCTTCTTGTTAACTTACTTTGAAAATTTAGGTAATATGAAAGATCCTAAATCAAAAAAGTTACCTTCTGTTACTATTACAGTTCCTGCATATAATGAAGAAAAAACTATTGGTAAAACAATTGAATCATTACTTGCATTAAACTATCCTAAAGATCTTTTAACTATTATGGCAATTGATGATGGTAGTTCTGATACTACTTATGAAGTTGCGAAAAAATATGAAAAAGATGGTGTAATTGTTCTTACTAAAAAAAATGGCGGTAAGGCATCTGTTTTAAATCTTGCAATCTCTAAATGTACTACTGATGTATTTGGTGCACTTGATGCTGATTCGTTCGCTGCACCTGATTCTATTATGAATATGGTAGGTTATTTTGACAATCCTGAAGTTGTTGCTGTAACTCCTGCTATGAAGGTTTTTAATCCTAAAACTTTTTTACAAAAAATTCAGTATATTGAATATGTTTTCGGACTATTTTTAAGAAAAATGTTTTCATTTATGGGAAGTATTAATGTAACTCCTGGTCCACTAACTATTTACAGAAAAACTTTTTTTGATAAATATGGTGGATATGAAGAAAATAATCTTACTGAAGATATCGAGATTGCTTTAAGAATTCAAAAGCATAATTTAACTATTGAAAATTCATTAAATGCTGGTGTTTATACAGTAGCACCTGATAAATTCAAACCTTTATTTAAACAAAGATTACGTTGGTATATTGGTTTCTTTGAAAATGTGTTTAATTATAGAGAATTATTCAGTGTTAAATATGGAAATCTTGGAATGTTATTATTACCAAGTTCATTATTATCAATCTTTTTTGCTATGGTTATGTTAGTTTATGGAATTTTCAACATACTAACTCGTGGCATTTATCAATCAATTATGAATTTAGGAGCAATTAATTTTGATCTTAAACAATTACTATTAACTGAATACAATATATTCTTTGCTAATTTGAATTCAGTAACAATCTTAGCTGGTTTAACTATCCTTGTAGGTATTTTTATTATTTACATTGCAAATAGAATGGCTAAGGAAAAATACGACATCAGACTTGATTATATTGGCTATATCTTTGTATATGGTATTTTATTTGGTTTATGGTGGTTAGTAAGTTCAATCTATTTTATTACTGGTAATAGAGTTGGTTGGAAAGCTAAAAAAGCAAAATATTTTAGTGTTAAAAATGGATAAAAGACAAAAAATTTCAAAAATGAAATACTTAACTGTATTTTCAATCACTACTCTAATCTTTATTGTTGGTATCTTAGTTGGTAATTTTATTACTAATGTTAAAATGAATGATGTTGTTGCTTTAGAGCAAACATTAAGAATTGATACTATGTCTATGGAAGTTCAAAATGATTTAATTTCAAACGATCCATGTAAATTTAATAGTGAAGATACTTTATCTGATAGTTTATTTCAATTAGGTTCAAAATTAGATCATATGCAAAAGATAAAAGGTGAGTCTGATTCATCTATCGAACGATTAAAAGAATATTACTTCATGCTAGAAATTAGACATTCTCTTTTAATTGAACAAATAAAAGAAACTTGTGGTAAAGATTTAGATATCATTTATTATTTTTACTCAGAGGAAAAGAATTGTCCTAAATGTACTGAGCAGGGTTATGCTTTAACATATTTAAGACGTGACATGCCATCTACTAGAGTTTATGCATTTGATTATGATTATGAAAATGTTGCACTAGATACTCTTAAAAGACTTTATGAAATTAATAATGCTGAGAGTTTACCTGTATTAATTATTAATGGTGAAACTCATTATGGTTTTATGAATCAAGATGAAATTAAAGAGCTTATTGAATAAGCTTTTTTTAAATTCTTTTTTACTTTTTATTTCTAATTTATTTATTGTTCTAAATTTATTGAAAAGTTTTATTAATAATCAGATATCAATTAATTTATGTTTGTTCATAATATTAATCCTGTATTTCTAGAATTAGGGAAATTAAAAATTTATTATTACGGATTAGTTTATGCTTTAGGATTTATTTTTCTATATATTTATTTGATGAAATTGTCTAAGAAAAAGTCAGAAAAAATAAAAACATCTGATATTGATGGTTATATAATTTCATTTTCACTTTTTGGAATTATTTTTGCAAGATTAATTTATTATGTATTTTATAATTTTAATTTATTTATTTCAGATCCATTTATATTATTTAGATTTTGGAATGGTGGAATGTCTTTTCATGGTGGACTTATTGGTTTTGCTGTAGGTATTTTTTTATTTTCAAAACGAAAGAAATATTCATTCTATTATTTGACTGATTTATTGGTACTTCCTTTGACATTAATTTTAGTCTTTGGTAGGATTGCTAATTTTATTAATGGTGAGCTTTATGGACGTATAACATCGGTTCCTTGGGCTGTAAAATTTAAAGGGGTTGAAGGTTTTAGGCATCCGTCACAATTATATGAATCTTTTAAAAATTTATTATTATTTGGAATATTTGTAAAACTTAAGGGTGTTAAATTAAAAGAAGGTATTAGAACTTGGCTTTTTGTTTTAGGTTATGGAATTTTAAGATTTTTAATTGAATTTGTTAGACAACCTGATGTTCAAGTTGGTAATAATGGTTTTATTTTTGGGTTTATAACTATGGGACAAATATTATGTCTATTTATGATAATTATTTCTTCAATTAATTTGTATTTTATTAATAAAAAATCTGATGAATAATTTTTAATTTTTTTCAAATATATAATATTCACACCAATTATATGTTTTGTTATATTCTAGATCGTATTGAGAATTTAGTTGTTGCATTAAGTCTCTTGTTCTATTTTGACAATCAATATTAAATTCAGCACAATATATATCGCAATTACTAAAAATGAATGTAGTTATGTTTTGATTGTCAAAATTCATTAATAATTCTTCATTTACACCACCAAGGTAATATACTGGTTTTATATCTTGATATGCGGCAATTTTTGGATTAAATATACCTACAGATCCTTTAAGATCTGCATTATAATAATTATTTATTAATTCAGTAGGTTCTTTTGTTAGAAATTCATTTTCATAGTTTGTAAGTTCAATATTCATTTTATTATAACTTAAAATAGTAATTATAATTATAATAATTAAATTTAGAATCCTATTTTTATTGATTATTTTTATTTTAGAAATTGTATATATTCCTAATAATATAACTAAAGGTATAATCATTAACATATATCTCATTTCTTTTCTTGCTAAATGAGTATGATAAATAAAAACTATTAGAGTGAAAATATAAATGGAAATTAATTTTAGATTTTTTTCATTTTTTTTATTTCTGTTTATTTGTAGTAATATGATAAATATGCTAATAATGCTCACTAAGAATAATGGTGTTTCACTTTTTAATCCTTCAGAATAATAATTAGTATTTTGTGATATTGATTCTCCGACTTTTTTAATAATTAATGATCCTGCTCTAAGAGGTAGTGTGAAGTCTCCATATTGTTTTTGTATAATTAAAAAATAAGGTGCAGTTATAATTAGGAAACCTATTCCAAGAAGTAGAATTTTTTTAATTTTAATTTTGAATTCTTTATATTTTAAAAATTTCATAAATATGTATGATATTGGTATTATTAGCAATAATCCATTTGTAAATCTTGTTAAAAAACTTAATCCGCACAAAATCCCAATCCAAAAGTAATTTTTATTTTTTATGAAGAAATAAATTGTAAGTAAAATAAGAAAGGTTGAAATATTATCATTAAGTATTTTAGTGCTGTAGAAAATGTGTGTAGGTGATAATGCAAACAATAGTGCTGCAATAATTCCCATTTTTTTATTTGCTATTTTTTTTACAATTAAAAATATTAAGTATATTGATGCTATGCTCAATACGAATGTGATTATAGTTCCAATTATTATAGGATTTAAATTTAATTTCCAAGGTAATCCTAACATTAAAGGATATAACGGTGGTCTAAATATTTCAATAAGACCTAATTTTCCTGTTGAAAAAATATATTTACCCATTTCTAAATAAACTGCTCCGTCCCAAAATAGGCTTTTGTTAGGGATTATTAAGTCAAAAATACGTAAAATTATGGATAGTAGTAAAACTAAATATATTCCATGTTTGTAGAGTATATTGTATATTTTATTAAGTCCATTTTTAACAATCATTACTTTAGAGTAATTAATTATTATTTAAAAACCTTTATATATGATGAATTCTAAAAAAGTTATATAATAATAATTCTGCGTGGAAACTAAATGATAGGTATAAAAACATATTCATATCGAGATCGAGAAGGTTTTGAAAAAGGTATAATTTATCTATCTAAAAGACTGCACGCTTCTCATAATTTAGACAAATTTGAAGAATATTATTTTCCAGAACTTGTTAAGTTATTTGAAAGTATAAATGAACCTCATTTTGATCATTATACTTTTTTATCTTATCTTTCAAATGATATGGAAGAATATGTTTCTAATTTAGAATTAACTATGCATAGTTTTGAAGGAATAAAAAGGTCATGTGAAGTTGCAAGAGATAAAATTCTAGATCAGTTTAAGTCTATGATTAGTTATATTAAGTTATTACGTAAAAAAAATGATAATCCTGATTTAGAAAAATTATATTTACATTTTATTGTATCATTAGAAAATTCTCTTGTTGATGAACGTGAATATTTGAAAAAATTAATTGATTCTTATAATAAAGTTAGAATTAATAATAAGTATTTTTTATCATTTAAATTAAATTCTAAATGTAATCTAAGACATATTATGGCTGAACAGGGTCATGATTTTAGAGTTTACAATAAAGAAAAGAAAATCTATACTAAGTTTATGTCTGAACTTGAAAAGTTAAATCAATTCAAGGTAAGATTTGATAGTGATGACTATTCATATGAAAAACAATCTGAAATAAAGAAAATTAAATCAGATTTTGAAAAATTAATGAACTTATATCAAAAACATTTCTCTTTTGATTTTGAGATAGATTCTGAAATTACATTTAATCAATTTAAAGAAATTGAAACATTACCTGTCATTGAAGATTTTTTAAATAAAGTATTACTATTTTATACTAAATCTCAAAAAGCAGAATTAAAATCGTATTTTGAAGGAACTACATTATTCAAAGAAATTAAAAGTAGTTTAACATCTATAAGGCGATCAAAGAATAAATTATCTGAATGGATTAAAGATATTTACTACTGGTCACAAAATGATTTTAAAGATGAAAAATATTTTTTGAAAAAATTAGAAGATGTTAATTCAAATAATATTTTAGATATTTCTGACGAAATTCATTATGATAACTCTGAGGTTAAGGTAGATCGTTTAGATGAATCAACTCCTTGTTATTATTTAAGACATTATCTTGTAGGTAAAAAAGATGGTGAAATTGTTAAAAAATTACACACATCAGCTTTAATTGGATCTTGTCCTAATGTAATTAAAAAAATAGTTAAATTAAATTCAGGAGATAGTGATTCTGAGTTTGGTTTTAAAGAATTAATTAAAATTATTCCTACTCAAATTTATATGCCTAATATTACAATTAATGAATTTTCAGATAATACATTAATTCAATTTCCTTATCAAATTCAAAAATTTTATGATGGTTTAGATGATCGTAAGGTTGATATTATTGGTATGTCATCAGATATTGACTTATTAAGAGATAAAATCTTTTATTCTGTTTATCAAAAAATTGATGAAAAATCAAACTCTTTTGATTTAACTAATATCAATGATGAAATTAATTTTATTAAAGTTACAGGTGAATACGATTTTAAATCCTTGGAACAAGTAGGTTCAAATTTATCCATGGGTAAATCAGGATTAAAAGTTATTCAAAAAGAATCTCATATTGAACTATATCTTGACGATAAATTAGTTAAAAGATTAAGTTTGAAATCAAAAAAGAACAATAAAGATTTATTAAAATCTGTGAAGAAATTAAGAGGGCATAAAAAGACTTTTGCTTCAAATGATTTAAATCTAATTCCAATAAATCCTGATAAATCAGATTGTGGTATTTCAGATTGTGATGCACTTAGTTTTATAATCCATTACAAAGATACTAATATTTGGTTAGATCCTATTTCAAAACCAATTGAAAGATTATCTGAAAATAAAATTAATCCTGATAAAATTAATGCTGTAATGCTTTCAAATTTAGACGAACATAATTGTTCAGGGCTTGCAAGCTTATTAGAATATAAAAAATTAAATTCGACTTTCTTAGGATTAATATCAACTAAGAGAATTTATGATCAAGTAGTATTCAAATTTGCAGGTGTATTTGAACGTAATTCGGATATTAAATTAAAAGATTTTTTGAAACCAATCATTATTCCTGATGAGGGTGCTTATGAAATTAATGATTTTTATTTTGAAGATGTTAATGGTGATAAGGTTAAGATTGTTGATCAAGGATTATTAATTTCTTTTAAATCATCATTTAATGATATTGACTCTTTAGCAATTAAAATGGGATTCGAAGATAAAATCATTTCAATTGTTAAGGAGCATGTTATAAAACACAATTCTTATGAGTATTTATTTGATGAAATTTTAAAAGATTTAAATTTGGACAAATACACTTATGAGCATATTGAAAATTATGATCAAAAAGTAATTAAAGCAATTTGGTCTATTGGTGCTTCATTAAGACAACGTAGTCTTACTGATACTAATTATTTAATTCATAGTAGTTTTTCTCAAACTGCAGTTCAAAATTTAATTGATTTAGAAATTCCTATAGATTCTATCGCAAGATTAAATCAAAATGGATTTATTAAGAAATATTCTGAACGTATTTTAGATTGGTGTAAATCTGCTGATTTTGATTGGTTTATTGATTCTGATGTAATTATTCATGGTGCTGGAATTTATCCTAAATCATCTTATATTGATACTGTATTTGAACTTTTTAGATATGTTAGATCTTTTACAGAATCTGAAAATCCAATTCTTATTTTAGATTTTAAAGGTGGATTAAACTTATCTGTTCCACATTCTTTAAAAAATGCGGGTGTATTGTCTTACATTAAGCAAGAAATTAAAGGTTTAGACATTATTACTGATAATGATTTGAATCATGATTTATTTAAATAAAATATTCACATTCTCTTATAAATTCTAAATGGCTTCATTACTATTAATTTTGAACATTCTGACCTCTAAAAATTTATTAATTATATGACCTATATCTTACTTAAGAGAAATGCTTTTATATTGGAACTATTTACTCTTATATAGGGGTGCAAGAAGAGTTGGACGACGTTACAGTTATGGTTGTGGGTCACGGTGGATTGGCACACGTTATATCCAAGGCTTATGAGAGAAGTAAGGCTGTAAACAGTATCATAGTTGTACCTGGGAATGATTTAATATCTTATCACAGAGATAAAGAAATTTTGTGTATAAGAGATATTGATGAAACTCAAATTTCTGAAATTGTTAAATTAGCTAAAAAGTTTAAAGTCGACTTGGTTGATGTATGTGATAAAATAGCATTATCATTAGGTTTAGTCGATAAATTAAAAGAAGCTGGTATCATGGCATTTGGTCCTTCTTGTGATGCTTCAAGAATTGAAGTCGATAAGGTATGGGCTAAAAATTTTATGCGTAAATATAAGATTCCATCATCTAATTTTGATTCATTTTCAAGTGAATTACTTGCAATTGAATATCTAAGAGGAGTTTATAGATATGATCCTGGTAAAAAGCTGTATGTGAAAGCCTCTGGTTTATCTGATGGTAAAGGTGTTATTCAAGTAGAGAATTTTGAACAAGCTGTTGCAGCTGTTAAAAAAATTAAATCTCTAGGAAAAGCGTCAGAACATTTCTTAATTGAAGAAGGATTAAGTGGTGAAGAGGTATCAATACCAGTTGTATCTGATGGTAAGAATTTTCATATTTTAAAAATCGGTCATAATGAAAAATATTTGAAAAATTTTGATCGAGGTCAAATTGTAAAAGGAATTGGTGCAAATTCTCCAGTATTAACTATTAGTCAAGATAGTGACATGATGGATGATTTGAAGGAAAGTATTGTTAAAAAAATCATAAAAGGTTTAGAACATGAAAAATGTCCTTTTGTTGGCATTTTAACAATAGGTATTATGTTTCATCAGGAAGGTGGACGGTTAGTTCCTAAAGTAATTGAAATTAATGCTGAATGGAGTGATCCTGAATCTCAAGTAGTAGTTCCTGGTATTAAAACGGATTATGTTGAAATTGTACGAGCATGTATTGACGGAAAACTAGATAAATTGAAAATTAAAGAAGATGATAAATCTAGAGTTTGTGTTGTTGGATGTTCAAGAGATTTTCCTAAGGATAGTTTTTCAACAAAAAGTAAGAGTAAAATTATTTTTGGTTTGAAGAAAGTAATGGGGATTAAGGATGTTGAATTATTTGGTTCTCATGTTAATTTGAATAATGAAAATTTCTATGCTACAGGTGGAAGATTATTTCATGTTGTTGCAGTTGGTAATGATTTGATTGAAGCTAAAGCAAAAGCTTATTCCGCTATCAGTATGATTACTATTGAAGGTAATAACTTATATTATAGAACAGATATTGCTTGGAGAGATGTAGAAATCGCTCAAATGATGAATTTAGGTAATATTCAATTTTAATAATTAATTCTAGAAATAAAAATAAGAACTCAAACCAAATTTGGTTGAGTTAGATAAAAAGTAAATTATTTTTTTAATTTTGATGCAATTAAATCTCCAATAGTTAATGCTTTGTTAGCACTTCTTTGGTATTCAACTTTTTCTTCTTTAACATTTTCTTCAATTAATTTAATTTCAAGAAGTTGTTCGATTTTTCTTGCAAGTTGCATAGATGGTCGTAACTTTCCTCTTTCAATGTTTAGAAGAACTGATTCTTTTTCTGCAAGTTTCATAGCTAACTCAACATGTTTAAAGTGAGCTTGTTCTCGACCTTTTTTGATTACTTGAGCATAATCTTCAACAAGTCTTGTACTATAGTTTCTCTTGTTAACAACTTTTTCATAAATTCTTTTGTTGTCATCTTGAGATTTGCCTTGAACCTTTTTACGATAGTAATTTGTTTTTTGAGGTTTATTAACATTAACTTTAGTTCCAAATTTAGAACAAATGGTACAAACTTTCATTTCTACACCTTCAACTTCGCTTAAACTTAAACTTTCAGTATTTTTTCCACACATTTCACATTGCATTTTGATAAACCTCTAATTTTAATATGTTTAAGTGTGATGAATCTTTTTATAAAGTTTACTTATTTTACTCGCAAAATCCAACAATAACTGATGTTCTTATTGTACAGTGATAAGTTATGTTTAAAAACCATTTGTTGTTAATATAATTACTATGAGCAGCCCTGTTTTGAAAATAGAAAACGTTTCTAAATATTTTAGTAAGAGGAAAATTTTAAAGAACATAAATTTGAACATTTATTCTGGTGAAATTATAGGTTTAATTGGAATGAGTGGACATGGAAAAACTACTTTTTTAAATACATTAATTGGATTTTTACGGCCTGATGAGGGAGACGTATTATTCAGATTAGAACACTTACTTGATTACGATGATGGTGCTGATAGATTTAGAAGTGTTTACAAATGTGCTAATGAAGCGAAGAAAATATTTGGTTTTGCTGCTCAAAATCCTTCTTTCTATCCTGATTTAACTGTTCAAGAAAATTTAGATTATTTTGGTTCATTATACAATCTATCTAAAGAAATTAGAAAAACAAATGGTAAAATTCTATTAAATTTAATGGGTATTTATGATTATAGAAAATTAAAGGCAAAAAATCTTTCTGGTGGTATGCAAAAAAGACTAGATATTGCATGCGCACTTATTCACGATCCTAAAGTATTAATTCTGGATGAGCCAACTGCTGACTTAGATCCATTATTAAGAAAACAAATGTGGCAAATTATCAATAAGATTAATGATAAGGGAACTACAATTATTCTTGCATCTCATTTCTTGAATGAAGTTGAATCATTTTGTGATCGAGTTGCTATTATGAAACAAGGTGAAGTTGTAGATGTTGGAACATCACCTGAATTAAAAGAAAAAATCAATAATGATGATAAAATTAATTTGTTGACTACTCCTGGAAATTATTCTTACCTGGAACGTCATCTCCAAAACAAGAATATGAAAGTTAAGGATATTTACAAAGAAGGTAAGTATTTAGTTATTGCAACTGAAAAAGCTGAAATTGTTCTTAAAAAGTTATTGGATGTTATTGAAAAATCTGATGAAAATTTAGTTGAAGTTTATGTAGTTAAGAAAAGCTTAGGTGAAGTATTTGAACATTGTTATTTAGATGATATTGAGGCTAAGGAGTAATACGATGAAGCTATTAAAAATTATTTATAAAAATTTAAAATTATTAATGAGATCAAAAAGCTCATTGTTTACAACTTTAATTGGTCCTCTGGTTATTGTTGCATTAATTGGTGTTGCATTCAGTAATATTTCTTCATACTCAATTAATATTGGTATTTATTCTAATGAATATACTCCAGGTGTTAATTCTTTTATTGAAGGACTTGATAATGGTGAGTATAAAATATTAAAATATCCTATGAAAGATGTTTGTCTTAATGAAATTAAAAAAGGGACGATACACACCTGTATATTTTTCCCAGATAATTTTGAAGTAGGTAATGATGCTGCGAATACATTGGAATTATTTGTAGATGAAACTAACGTTAATGTTGTTTCTATGGTAAAACAAACTATTTCCGATCAAATTAATTCACAAACATCAGATTTAACAACAGATTTAACAGGCGATGTATTAGATAGAATTGGAAATGTTCAAGACTCTTCAGCATCTCAAGCAAAATTAATTTCAGAAATGATTGATTATGTTGGTGAATTAACTGATGATTTAGCTGATATCAATTCAGATCTGAAAAAAGTTAATGTTGACTTTGATAAAAATGATTTATCCTTAAATGAAGTTTTATCTTCAATCTCAAAAATTGAAAAGAACTTAGAAAATATTAATGAAACTGCTGTTGATGTTATTGATGATTTTAATGCAAGTACTTCTGATAAAAATAATCGTTTAGAAGATCTTGAAGAAGAATCTGTAGAATACAATGAATCATTGTATAAATTAAACACTGAGCTTGATAAAATTATATTAGAAATTATTGATCTTGATAAGAAATTTGAATCATCCTCTGATAAAAAGAGTGATGTTTATTCAGCTTTATCTGAAAAAATACCTGAACTTGAATCTTACCAATCAGAATTAAAAAGTTTACTTAATATTGTTAATGGTGTTTTAAGTGATGTTGATGAAGTTGATACTTCAAATGTTGCAGGTATTGTTGAACCAGTAAAAATGGAAATTAAGCCTGTTACTGCAAAAAAAGATCCGATTCATTATATTTTACCAAGTTTAATTATTATTGCTATTATGTTTGTAAGTATGTTGTTATCTGGAACATTAGTTATTTTAGAAAAAAAATCTAGTGCATTTTTCAGAAATTTCGTAACTCCAACTTCAAGATTTATGTTTTCACTTGGAATCTTTTTTACAACTTTAATGATTGTTGCAATTCAAATGGTATTTGTTTTAGCTGGATCATTTTGGTTATTTGGAGCTAATGTATTTGCAAGTTTTGAAACAGTTATTGTATTGTTACTATTATCAATTGCAATTTATACTTTAGTTGGTATGCTTATTGGGTTCTTTTTTACAACTCAAGAAATGGTTAGTTTAGGTTGTATTGCATTCGGTAGTGTATTTATTTTGTTATCAAATACAATTTTACCTCTTGAAAAAATGCCATCTTGGTTTGTTAAATTTTCAGCAAGTAATCCGTTTATTTTATCTGAAACTTTATTAAGAAAAGCTATGTTATTTGATGGAACTTTAGTTAGTTTAGTATCTGAAATATTCATATTAATTGGAATTGTTATGATTCTTTTAGTTTTACTTTATTTTGTTGAAAAAATTGGAAGCTTTTTGTATATCAATAGTTTGTTATTATTCAATAAAAGGAAATTTGAAAAGTTAGAGAAAAAGGACTTGGAAGATATTAAGAATAAAAAATTAGATTCAGAAGTTTCTCCTGAATTTAATGTTGATGATATGGGTCATAAAGAATCTAAAAAATCTAAGTCTAAAATAAAGGATGATTCAGATGATGAAAATAATTCTGATGATAAAGAATCTGAAGATGATAAGAAAGGTAAAGGTCGTAAAAAGTTTAGATTGTTTAAGCGAAAATCAATTTTAGATGATGAAAAATTAAAGGATGTAACGTCTGATTATTTTCCAAAGTCTGATCCTTTAGATGAGTTTTTAGTTGCTTCAGATAAGAAAGGTTTGAAAAAATCAAAAAAGAAATTGAAAGATTCTAAAACAGTTGATAAACCGATTGTTAAATTGAATGTTGGTACTGATATTAAACCTGTTGCAAAATCTGGTATTAAAGAAAGTCCAAAATCTACAATTAATAAAAATAAATTAGTTTATGAATCTGAAACATTAGATGAATTAGCAGACTTTATTCGTAAAATGAAGACTGATGAATTTTTATCTTTTTATGATGATGGAGAACTTGATGATTTATTAAAGACTAAATTTAAAAATCATTCTTTAGCTAGAAAAGTGTCTAGATTAAAATCTAAAGAAAAAATTATTAAGGCTTTGAAAAAATAAGCTATTTTTAATTTCTTTTTTAATTATATTCAAATTTTTATTCTATTTCCATATTATTTTTTATATTAAAACAAATTCTATATTATTATGATTATTGCAATTACTGGAACTCCTGGAACTGGAAAGTCAACATTTTCAAAATTATTATCTGAAAAATTAGATTATACTTTATTAGATGTTAATGAGTTTATTAAAGATCATTCTGATGTTGTTGAAGGGTTTGATGAGGAACGTGATGCAAAGATAATTGATGTAGAATTATTAAATTCTTATGTTCAAAAATATATTGATGAGAATAATGTTGTTAATTTAGTGATTGATTCTCATTTATCTCATTATTTTTCTAGAGATTATATTGATTTAGTTGTTATTATGAAATGTGATATTTCTGTTCTAAAAGCAAGATTACTTGAAAGAGGATATCATGAAGAAAAAATTAAAGAAAATATTGAATGTGAAATTTTTGAAAACTTTTTAACTGAAGCAAGAGAAATGACCCATAATGTTTTTCAAATTGAAACTACAACTGAATTAACATATAATACTGGTATTAATGATTTATTAAAGCACATACAAGTATTTCTTGATTAAGTATAATCAAAAGCTTTTTAATTAACTCTACTTGTTCATTTTATATGATTAAAGGAATTATTTATGATCTTGATGATACTCTATTTGATACTACAGGAATTTTATTTTATCAAGCATTAAAAAATGCTTCAAATACTTTACTCGAGAATGGATTTAATTCTGATTATGATACTTTATTTTCATTTCTTAAAGAAAAATCAAATGATATAAAATCTGTTGCAGATTTATTTGGAACTCTATGTAAAGAGTTTGGTTATTCTGATGATGATACTAATAAATTTATAGATGCTGCAAAAATATCATATTATTCCTCAGAATTACCTTCTAATCTATCCCCTTTTGATGATGTTAGATCAATTCTTACAAATCTTTCAAAAGAAAATAAATTAGGCCTCGTAACATTTGGTAATAAGACTCAGCAGTTAAAAAAAATAGAATTATTAGGTCTACTTGATTATTTTGATTATGTGAAAGTTTCAGAATCAGGTCATTTATCTAAGCAATATTTTTTTAAGGATTTTATATCTAAATTTAATTTAAATTCTGATGAAGTTATTTGTATTGGTGATCGTATTGATTCAGAAATACGTGATGCTAATAATTTAGGTATGTATACTGTTCAATATTATCATGGAAGACGTAAAGATTTAATTCCTATGGGTGAATCTGAAGTTCCTGATTATGTTATTAAATCTAATTCTGAAATATTAAAGATTGTTGATATTTTAAATAGAAATCATAAACCTCTAAAAGATCTTAATGTAGTATGTATTGGCGGCGGTACAGGTATGCCAACTGTTCTTAATGGCCTTAAAAAATATACTAACAACCTTACTGCTCTTGTAGGTGTAACTGATTCAGGAAGGAGTTCTGGTATGTTACGTCGTGACATGGGAATTTTACCTCCTGGAGATATTAGAAACTGTTTAATTTCTTTATCAAAATCTGAAAAATTATTACATGATTTATTTCAATATAGATTTGAGGCTGGAAATTTAGAAGGTCATTCTTTTGGTAATTTATTGATTGCCGCATTAAGTAAAGTTACAGGTAGTTTTGAAAATGCTATCAATGAAACTAGTAAAATTTTAAATATTCAAGGTCAAGTTTTACCAATTTCTCTTGAAGATACTCACCTTTGTGGTGAATTTGAAGATGGTGCAATTGTTGAAGAAGAAGATGAAATCTATCGGCGACATGCTTTGTCAAAGAGTAGTGCAAAATTAAAACGAGTTTTTTTGAAAGATGAAAAGAAAGGTAATCCTTCTGCTATTAAGGCAATAAAAGATGCAGATTGTATTATTATTGGACCTGGAAGTCACTATGTTAGTGTTCTTAATAATTTTTTATATCCTGATATTCGAGATGCAATAAATTCTTCATCTGCTAAGAAAATTTATATCTGTAATATTGTGACTCAGCCATTCCAAACTGACGATTATTCTGTGTCAGACCATGTAAAACAATTAATGGAATACCTTCAAGGTAAGATTGATTATGTTATTGTTAATAATAAAATACCTAAATTGGAACTTATGAAAAAGTATGAAGATGATGGTTCTTACTTGGTTAAATATAATCGTGAAAGTTTGAAACTATTAGGTGTTGAAGCAATTGAGGCTGATGTAATGGAAGAAATCTTAGAACAAAGAATTCTTTATGAACGTAAAGATCTGTTACGTCATGATTCAGATAAAATTGCAAAATCAATTATTGAACATGTTTTCAATTAATTATCATCATTATTTTTTTAATGTTTATTAATCGGAGAGTTTAAATACTCTGGTTATACTTATTTTTTTTATAATTATTTACGTGATATCATGCAAGTTGTAATAATTGCTGCAGGCAAATCGACAAGGACTTATCCTTTAACAGAGAATCGACATAAAGCATTACTTCCTATTCTAAATAAATATCAATTAGAACGTACTTTGAATTCGTTTAAAGATATTGAAGCAATTAATGAAGTTATTTTAATTGTAGGACATAAGAAGGAAGATATTATTGCATATTTTGGCACTGAATTTAATAATTTAAAAATAACTTATGTTATTCAAAAAGAACAATTAGGTACTGGCCATGCAGTTTCACTTGTTGAAGATTATATTGATGGTCCATTTATTTGTATGAATGGTGATGATATTTATTCTCCAAAAGATATTGCACAATTAATTGATATTGAAAATGGTTCTATAGTTCAAGAAGTTGAAGAACCTTCAAGATTTGGTGTTTTTAAACATGATAATTTTATTGCAACTGCTCTTGTGGAAAAACCTAAAGAATTTGTTTCAAATTTAGCAAATATAGGTTTATATAAATTTTCAAAAGATATTTTTAATCATTTAAAGACTATCGAATTATCTTCAAGAGGAGAATTAGAATTAACTTCTGCTATATCTTCTTTAATGAATTCATCTGATTTTATTTTAAAATCTGTTCAAGATTATTGGATTCCATTAGGTTATCCATGGGATTTAATGACTGTTACAAATCATTTAATGGAAGGTCAATTCCCTTCAATTGTTATGGGTAAAGGTGTTGAAATAGGTCGAGGAGTTATATTGAATGGTCCACTAGTAATTGGAGATGGTGTTAAAATTAATTTTGATTGTGAAATTGGTCCAAATACTGTTATTGGTAATAATGTAACTGTTGATAGTTTCTCTAAAATATCAAATTCAATTATCTTTGAAAATTGTACTTTAGGAAAATCAAGTAATTTATTTTATTCTATTGTAGGGGCAAATTCTTCAATTAGTGATGGCTTTTTAACTGAATATTGTTTAGATGATTTATCTACTGTTAAATTTCCAATAAAAGGGAATTTAGTTGATACAGGAAAATTAAGATTTGGATGTGTAATTGGAGACGATTGTATTTTAGAATCTAATATAACTTCAAAAGCAGGTACGTGTATTATGTCTGATGTTTCTGTAAAATCAGATTCAGAAATATCTGGGTTCTTAAGCAAGTAGTACTACGAAGGTCTAAACTAATTTATTTAACCTATTTTAACTTTTAGTTTTATATGATTAATGTATTGCCTGAAAGTCTTAATAAGAATGTCATTTTACTTTCTTCTAATTTATATGAAGGCAATTTATCGAACTATCATGAGCATTTATCGAATGATAATGTATTTTCTCATTTTGATAATTTAACTTATGATAATATTTTGATAATGTCTGAAAAGGCTTATTTGAGTTTATCTAACAAATCACTTCCTTATAGGTTGACTATAGTAATTTCTGATAATCCTAAATTTAATTCAGGTCGTAATATTTTGAAATCTGATTTAAATTCTGCATTAAATTATTCTAAAAAGTTTAGTAATTCACGAGATATATTTCTTTTGCTTGATGATTATAATATTGACGATATTGATGTGATAACTCACTTAGGATATTTATCATCTAATTTAGAATTAATTTCTATGTCAAAATTTAATAATTCATTTTCATTACAAGAAAAAAATATTATTGATAATTATGAATTCTTTTTATTTGAAAGATTATAATTATGTTAAAACTATTAGGTAGTAGCATGTATTTATAAATGTGTGAATTATAATTTGTTTATGGCTAAGAAAACTACTGTTAAATATACTGATCTTATGGATTTTAGTTTTCAATCATTAACTCATAATCTGAAATTAATTCTACCTAGTTTTATCATGGTAACATTATCTGTATTAATTTTGTATTTCATGTATTTTTTTAGTGGTTTAAAAGATTTTTTAGTTGCAAATCCTGGTATTCTTACTAATAAAGTTTTATTTGCAGCAAAATTTGGAGATTTAACTCAAACGCCTAAATTTATTATTGCAATTACTATTTGGTTTTGTTTAGAATTACTTTTAAGTGGATTTTTTTCATTAACTAAGTTTGGTATGATTAAAGATGTTATTAATAGAAAAAAAGTATCTTTATTGAATGGTTTTAAGTTTGCTAAAGATAATTTTTGGAAATATTTAATGTTACACTTATTATCATACTTATTGATCTATTTACCTATATTAGTTGTTTTTACAATTTATAGTATTTTGATTAAGTATAACTTGACTAATTTAGCTTTTATCAATATTTTATCTTATCTTATTTTGTTTATTGTTGTGTCTTATTTTATTTTAATGCTAGGTCGAATTTTTTATATTTATCCTGTATTAGTTTTTGAAAATGAATCTATTTTTAAGACTCTTGATCATACTTTTCATTATGCAAAAACACATTTATGGCACACTTATTTGTCATTTTTAATAGTATTATCATTTGTTATTGGGTGGGATTATTTGAAAGATGCAATTTCATTATTTTCATTATCTTTTTCAAGTAGAATTATTTTTATAATCATTACTTGTGTTCTAGTGTTATTTGAATTATTTTTAACAACTTGGGAACATATTTTTATTTTTAAATCTTACAAAGTTGGTATTAAATCATCTGATAAAAAAAATATACTTGGTAAATTTAAAAAAAGTAATAAAAAAAGTAATAAAAAAAGTAATAAAAAAAGTAGTAAAAAAATACTAAGAAATCTAAAAAAAGTTCGGTAAAAAGCTCCAAATCTAAAAATAATAAATTGTAAAATAGTTATAGCTTTATTAGTATATTATTACTATAAATTTATTTTTTATAATTATTTAGAATTTATAAAGCAGTGATTTAAACATTTATTCTTAATTTTGCATTTGTTGCATTTATCAATTTTTAATTTGTCATTAACAATTGAATCATATTTCTTTGACAACTCTTTGAATAGTTCTCTAAAATCTTTAAATTCGTTATATTTATTTTTAATATTTATTATTTTATCTGGATATGCATTACAAAATATTAAGTCAAGATTTGATTTTATTAAACCTGATTTATGAACTGTACATTTACCAATTGCATGATTTTCAAAATAGGGAAATTTATCTAACTTATCCAAAGTCTTTTTTTCCCAAAAACATTTTGGAACACAATGATCAAAGAATGTTGAATAATTTAAGTTAGCTATATATTCTGTAATATCTATTATCATTTTGTTTAAAATAGTTTTATTTTCAATAATATTACATTTCATATCTAACGTTAAGTTAAACGCAATTTTATTAGTTTTAAGTTTATTTTTAATTATGGTTATTTTATTTTTTAAATCATTTAAATTAAATTGATTTGATATAACAATTTCAAAAATAATTCTATGGTTGTTTACATTTTGAATTCTATTGAAATTAAAATCACTATTTATGAAATTAAAATTATATATTACTACATCATCTGTTCGTGGAGCGATATTTAATTCATTTTCACAAGTTCCATTAGTAAATAGAATAATTTGTTCAAAATTTAACTGAGCAAAGTTATATATTTTGTTAAAATCAGGATGTAAAGTGGGTTCTCCTCCTAGTAACTTTATTTTTTTGATTCCATTAAGTTTTAAATATTTAAAAACTTCAATAATATCTTTAAAATCCATATCTGAGTTTAATCTACTCTTCTTATTAATACAAAAAGTACAATTCTCATTACATCTTTCAGTAATATTAATTCTAAATGCTTTAAGTTTAGTCATTATTCACCTTTTTAATATGACATTTTTGATAACAATGATTTAAACATTCATTCTTTATATTACATTTAGAACATAATTCATTGTTGTTAATTTTATTATGGATTAAATCATGGTGTTTTTTGAATTTATTTTTTAATTCATTAAAGCTAATGAAACTATCATTCATATTATGGATGGTGTCTTGGTATGCATAACAAAATATAACATCCATATTTGGTCTTATTAATCCTGAACTTTGAAGATCACATTTTAGTTTAATATGATGATTAAACTTGGGTATATTATCTAATTTTGTTAAGGTTTCCTTTGTCCAGAAACATTTAGGAGGACAATGATCAAAAATTATTTCAAATTTATTTTTATGTGTGAATTCAATAATTTCAGTGAATTTTTTATTTAGTATTTTTTTATTTTTTAAAATATTCTCATTTATATCAAATCCAAAAATAAATTTGACTCGTTTATTTTTAAAATTGTTTTTTATAAGTAGTATTTTTTCTTTTAATTTCATTAAGTCGGTATCTTGAAAAATTATAATTTTAAAGC
>PPCM01000733.1_pt1 | contig 21761 bp, 18 predicted proteins | sample 1555541 | NCBI WGS metagenome assembly PPCM01 (sample SAMN05284479, study PRJNA326546) | Marine sediment metagenome, whole genome shotgun sequencing project. | isolation source: marine sediment | place: Germany: Wadden Sea | collected 2012-09-05 | reverse complement strand
AGTTAAGTGAAAATTTAAATTCCAGATTGCACGAGTAAATTCAATAATTCCTGAAATTACTTTTGCATACCCTATCCTGTATAATTATGAGGCAGATGATTGCCTGCCTGTGCAGGAAAGAGGTTTAGTATGAAAAACAAAACCAAAGGCAATCAAAAACACTTAACTTTATCACAACGAATAAGCATTGAAAAAGCCTTATTGGCTGGTGAAAGCTTTGCCACTATCGCTAGAACACTTAGTAAAGACCCAGGCACCATATCAAAGGAGATTCGTAAACATTCAAAAATCAAAGCATCAAAAAACACAAACTTTTCACCTATCCCATGCAAGAATAGAAAGGGATGTAGTATCAAGTATTTATGTGATGACCCATGTGATTTGATGTGTACCTATTGTCCCAAAGCAGAGATTAAATGTATTTACATTTGTCCAAATTATGTGCCAAGGACATGTATCAAACTTAGTAAGCCACCCTACGTTTGTAACGGTTGTGGAAAACGAATTAATTGTTTAATGGAAATGCGGATTTATTCAGCCAAGTATGCTGATGATTGCTATCGTGAGAAACTTGTTTCAAGTCGTGAAGGCATCAATCAGACGCCTGAATCCATTATGAGAATGGACAATTTAGTAACACCTCTATTTAGGAAAGGTCAATCTATTGCCCACATATACGCTCATCATGCTAAGGAAATTGGGTGTAGCAGAAGAACTCTTTATAACTATTTAGATCAATCCGTTTTAACAGCTAGAAACTTAGACTTGAGACGACGTGTAAAGTACAAAGAACGCAGAAAATCAACTAGGACTAGCATTAAAGACAGGACTCACAGGATCGGTCGTAATTATGTGGATTTTCAAAAGTTTATCAAGAAACATCCGTCTATGAGTGTTGTTGAGATGGATGTTGTAGAAGGTGTAAAAGGTGGTAGAGTATTCCTTACAATGATGTTTAGAAACTGTTCCTTAATGCTCATCTTTTTACTTGAATCAAAAACACAAGCTGCAGTAGCGCGTGTACTCGAGGACTTAACATTAGAACTTGGGTTAGATGATTTCACTAAAATATTTCCGCTTATTTTAACAGATGGTGGCGTTGAATTTCAGAATCCAGATTTAATAGAAGAAGATGCTTGTGGGAACAAAAGAACAAGACTTTATTATTGCGATCCTTACAGCTCATGGCAAAAAGGCATGATCGAAAAGAATCATGAGTATATTCGACTGGTTCTGCCAAAAGGAACAAGCTTTAATAACTTGAATCAAAAAGATGTAACATTATTACAGAACCATATCAACAGTGAAGCAAGAGACAGCCTTAATGGATGTTCTCCATTTAAACTGTCTCAGCTTCTCTTAAACGAAAACCTTCATCAGATCTTGCATTTAAACGAGATTGCACCTGATGATGTATTCTTAAAACCAGCATTACTTAAACAGTAAACTGGAAATAGCACAGGCAGATTTCACTGTATAGAATTTAGTCTTACACTAAGGCATGTGGAATTTAGTCTCACACACTATTTTCAGATGCCCCTTTGGCATGCAAGAATTCGTGATGATATGAGCCTGTAATGTAAGTATAGAACAAAATAAGATACATGTTAAGTGTTAAAACTAGACCTTAATCCTGCATGAAAAGGTAACTTCGGGGTATCTGGAATTTAGTTTTTCATTTAACGATATAAAATTGCAAGTTTACTTAAAATTGATAGATGAAAAACTTTGACACGGATAAGGGATTGGATTAAGCAGATAAAAGAAGGCCGTGTTGTTTCTTCTACTTTAATCAACAAGAAAGATGCTTCGCATCTCTATTGGCTTCGCCAATTTTCGGTCGTTTTAAAGTAAATTATCCTTAATACTAGTAAACACGTATCAAGTTTACTTGTTAAATTCAGAGTAATTTACTATAAAATAAAAAACACCCTATACAAATTTCATGTATAGGGTGTTATAACTTCTAATCTATTGATCCCAGTTTGTATAAATGTTCTGTATGTCATCATCGTCTTCTAGTTGATCCAACATCTTCTCCATATTAGACACATCTACTTCATCTGATAAAGCCGTCATAGTTGATGGAATCATGGTCACTTCAGCAGATAGGAAGCTATAACCTAGTTCTTCTAAAGCATCATGTACAGCGTTAAACTCAGTCGGTTCACAAACCACTTCAAACCCTTCTTCTTCTGTGATCATATCGTCTGCACCAGCATCTAGTGCTGCCATCATTAATTCATCTTCATCTGTGTCATCCGTACGTCCAATAATGATTTGACCCTTCTTCTCAAACATAAAGGATACACAACCGGTTGTACCAAGGTTACCACCGTACTTAGAAAGTGCATGTCTAACATTTGCCGCTGTTCGGTTCTTATTATCTGTAAGGCATTCAACAATCACTGCTACACCAGCTGGTCCATAACCTTCATAAGTAATATTTTCATAAGTGACATCACCAAGTTCACCTGAGGCACGTTTAATACTACGTGCTATTGTGTCATTTGGCATATTATTAGATTTTGCTTTCGCAACAACTTCTTTTAATTTTGAATTATTCTCTGGATCTGGTCCACCAGACTTTACGGCAACCATAATCTCTCGACCGAGTTTGGTAAAAATCTTACCTCTCTTCTTATCGTTTTTTTCTTTCTTATGTTTAATATTGGCAAATTTGGAATGTCCTGCCATGTCTACAACTCCTTCTGTGCTTGATCTAAGCGTATATTCTCTAGCTATTTTATCATTAAAATAGGTCGCTGACAACTCATATTAAGTATCTGCAATCAGGTTATTAATCCATTTCTTAGAGTAGGTTCGCCATATACCAACAGCCACCTTAACAAACTCTTCAGATAGGGCTAGTAGATAAACATATTGGATATCTAATTGCCATACAAGTCCACCAAAATATACTAGCGGCACGGCCACTAACCATACAGCACCACCATCAAGGTACATAGCAAACTTAGTATCACCACCACTACGAAGTATACCAACGATGATTAGCATATTCAGTCCCTTAAATACAGTAACCATAGCCAATACTTTAATACACCGGCTTATATAGACAGCCACAATAGGTTCAACATTGAAGAAGTTTGCCAATGGGTCTGCAATTAAGAAGAAAAAGGCTGACATACCTAGGCCAATCAAGGTCATCATCTTAAGTAATCTCTTAGCATAGTTAAAGACTTGGGTCATATCACCCGTACCAATCTGATTACCTAATATAACACCTGAGCCTATACCAACCGAATAGATTAGGAAGAAGCCCATCTGCTCAATGGTTTTTGTAATACCCATAGCTGCCATAACCGGCTCACCCATACGACCATAGACTAAGTCGTACATAGTTACACCAACAGCCCAAATGATTTCGTTAAAGATTACTGGTACTACTGTTACCATATATTTTTTTACAAAGATAAAATCAAAATCAAACAATTCTTTAATACTTGCTGCAGCAACTTCTCTTGTTGCATAAATAATGCCAATCATAAGTAAGAATTCTAGAGAACGTGATATAACTGTTGCTATTGCTGCACCCCTTACACCCAAAGCAGGCATACCAAGGTTACCATAAATCAGCACCCAGTTTAGGAATGTATTAGTTGCTATAGCTATAATACTGATAACCATAGGTAATTTCACCTTACCAGTACTTCTTAAGATAAAGACATAGGCAAATGTAATAGCTGATGGTATATAACACCATCCAATGATCCTAAGATAAGCAGCACCTTCACCAATTGCACCTTCTTGGTTGGTAAATATACGCATGACAGATTCAGGTATTAAAATAGCAGACATAGCAAACAGCAATGCACCACTAACACCTAACGTCAGGCAGATACCAAGGACTCGCCTTATATTTTTGACATCCTTAACACCCCAGTATTGAGCTGCTAAAATAGATGAGCCACTACTTATACCAAATAGAAATAAAAACATAATAAAAAACAGTTTGTTAGCTGAGGTCACACCCGCTATGGACGCTGTGCTCAAACTGCTGATCATAAATGTATCTATTAAGTTTAGGGATGATGTAATTATGTTCTGAACGGCCATAGGTAGAGCTATAGCAAATAGCCTTCTATAAAAGTGTTCAGATACTTCTTTGCTCATTTTATTGTCTTGAATCATAATATACCTCTTTCGCCACACTGCATGAGATCTTATCAACCTAGTTATAATCACTCAATTATACCTGAATACAAAAGGATTACAATAGGCAAAAGATAATTATAATTAGCTTATACATAGCTTCTTGGAATACGCTTACCCAACTGACAAACAACTTCATAATTGATGGTTCCCATAATCCTTGCTATATCTTCAACTGCTATGGTTTCTTTGCCCTGAGATCCAATCAATACAACCTCATCTCCTTCTTTCACATTAGGTATATGAGTGACATCAACCATAAAAAGGTCCATACAAACCCTACCTCTTATGGGAGCTTTTACACCAGCGATCAAAACTTCACCTTTATTTGACAACAATCTAGGATAGCCATCCCCATAACCTATTGGTATTGTTGCAATTTTCGATTCTTTATTTGTCACATAGGTACCACCATAAGAGATCGGTTGACCTGCATCAATATTTTTCACCTGTACAACATGACTTTTAAGCGTTAATGTTGGCTGTAATCGAATCTGCTCTTTATCAACTTCATCTGATGGGTATAAACCGTACATAGCTATACCTACCCTAACCATATCGTATTTTGCATCTGATACATCAATCAGACCAGCACTATTAGACATATGTCGTAAGTTAGAATCAATACCAAGTTCTTCTAACTGATTAAGAAAGTCCTCATAACGTTTCTTCTGTTGATTACTTGTTGACTTATCTACTTCATCTGCTCTGGCAAAATGTGAGAATATACCATCAATTTGTATATTTGTTAGTGAATGTATCTCCTTAATTTTTGCGATAGAGTCATTATTAGGTGAAAACCCTATTCGGTTCATGCCTGTGTCAATGTTAATATGAACATGCGCTTGAATCTTTAGTTCTCGGGCCACACTAGACAAGTCTTTTGCCATCTCTAAATTAAATATTGTCTGAATTAGATGATGTTCAATGACTGCCTTCATATTCTGTTTAGGTGTAAAGCCAAAAATAATAATTGGTTTGTTAAGACCATTCATTCTTAGCTCCATAGCCTCATCTAAAGTTGCTACCGCAAAACAATCAGCACCAAGTTCTTGTAACTTAAGTCCAATTGGTAACGCACCATGCCCATATGCATCTGCCTTAATGACTGCACATAGCTTAACATCATTCTTCATTGCTTTTCTAAATTCATTATAGTTATGTTCTATGGCATCAAGGCTTACCTCAGCTACCACTCTAAAATACGGTTTCATTCAACAGTCTCCCCTTGCATATCAATAATTTTGCCAATCGTTCGTATCATGTCTGATGCTATAAGTCCAGCCTCTCCAACATATCCAGCTGCTAAATCTCCAGCTAAACTATGTAAAGCAACTGCAGTCACACAGGCCTCGTAAAGGTACATATTTTGTCCAATTAGAGATGTAAGTACACCAGCTAAAACATCACCTGAACCTGCTGTAGCCATGCCTGAATTACCCAAGCCATTAATACACATATACCCTTCAGGGCTTACAACCAATGTTGCATCACTTTTTGCAATCACAATACAATGATATTGACGGCTTACTTCTTGACATACTTCAACTAAGTTATCTTTTATATGATCTATACTTCTAGCAGATAATCTAGCCAATTCACCTAAATGTGGTGTCATAACCCGCTTACCTCTACCTATGACCTTATCCACATCATAAGCTGATACCAAAGTAATAGCATCAGCGTCAATAACCACTGGACAATGGGTCACTTTTAGAATTTCTGCCATTAGTTTATGACTTGTTTGACTTAGACCAATCCCTGGTCCAATGAGTATACTTACATAGGTCTCTAACTTAGGTTTAATTTCCTTTAATACATCATCTATGGCGTCGTCATCGTATACATGTACAATTGCCTCAGGCAAAAGCTTCATAAGGGCTTCTAAGCCATTTCTGTGTGTTAGTACTTCGACTAGCCCTGTACCTGTTCTATAGGCAGATAAAGCCGCTAAAACACACGCACCAGGCATCGTACTTGATCCTGCGACCACCAATATCTTTCCATAGGTGTATTTATGGCTATCCAACTGTCTACTTGGTAGATGGTCTAAGACCTCTACATCAATCAACTCATTATCAAATTGAAAAAGTTCAAGAACTCTTTGAGGTACTCCAATTGGTACTACCATGACTGTTCCAGTATTATATTTACCTGGTTTCAAATGGAGTCCAATCTTAGGAATTGTAAAAGTCACTGTCACATCTGCTTGAACGGCTACATTGAGCACTCTACCAGTATCACAATCAATACCTGATGGTATGTCAACACTAATAATTCTTTTACCTGTTTGATTCATCCAATTCACTGCATCTTCATAGATACCATCTAGGGGTCTATTACAACCAATACCGAATAAAGCATCAACTATAAGTGTCTGTTCTTCTCGTATACGTAGCCTTTTAATATGTGATACATCGCTGTATTTAGTCAGTGGAATCTCTAAGGCATTGATCATATCATACATCACTTTAGCATCATTATAAATGCTCTTATGCTGACCTACTAAATATACCCTAGTTTTATAACCCTTCAGATAACATAACCTAGCGATGGCAAAACCATCACCACCATTATTCCCTGTGCCACATACTACAATCACTTCATCTATCTGGCTATAACCGTCTATGACCTTAGTCACTTCAATGGCTGCATGTTCCATTAGTAATGTACCAGGGACTTTATAATCATTTATTGTCGTTCTATCAATTTCTTGCATTATGGATCTAGTACCAAGTATCATCTTGATTCTCCTATTACTACAACACTCACAAGTGTATCCGTATGACTGATGGTTATATGCCATTTATTAATATCCAGCTCTTCAGCTAAGATTTTGGCTTGATTATATAAAGTTACTGTTGGTTGACCTAGGTCATTTCTAAGAACTTCTATATCTTTTAAGGCAAAACCTCTTATCCCAGTCCCAAAAGCTTTACTCACAGCCTCTTTAGCAGAAAAATTAGCTGCTATTGTCGAAGGATTGTTTTTACGACGCTCAAAATAAGCTATTTCAGCTTCTGTATAATATTTTGTCATAAACGAATCTTTTTCAATGGCTTTTCTAATTCGATCAATCTCTAGAATGTCATTCCCAATACCTACAATCATTCTTTTCCTCCAAAGTAATAACGATCTAATTGTTCTATCACATCAATTCCAGCAATATCATGCATAAAAGTATACAAGCGACTAATTTCCTTATCCAATGCCTCTTTCTCAGAAACTTTCTTAAGTAAGTGTTCACGCATAGAATCTATCTCAGCTTCTAAAGCTTCTTTGTTCTCCTTGTTCGCAATCATAACCTCATAACACTGAAACATACTCTCCTCTAATAGAGCTTTATTGGTGGCGTCAATGACTTGCGGCAAACCGGTCTTTTCTTTCTCATAACTTTCCAACTTCTTATTAATATCATCTACGTACTTTTGATTCTTTGAGACTAACTTAAGTGCATCCGCATCCCCTTTATTCTTAGCATCCATATGTTCAACTATTTCAGCAAGAAGTTTTTTCTTAAGTAGTTGATACTCTTTATATTCAGTATTTGCCTTACCTTGTTGGCCTAGTAACTTATTCAGCTTCTTCTCTAAGCTCTTAATTTTAATGGATTTCTTATCACCAAAAAGTTGATGCCAACTCTGATCTAAGGTGACTATATGTTCTGGTTTATCAATATTTATGGTTGGTTTTTTCTTCATGGCACATCCTCCAAAATCCAATGAATGATTGATAATAACAAAAGAAGACAGTATAGGCATTCGCCAGTACTATCTCCTATTATAACATTCCTAATATTTTACTGGTAATGAAAGTGTTGAGGTCTTATAGACTGTCTTCATTCTTAATCCTATAAGAGAGGGTCATTAAACTTTCACTAAGATGTACATTCTCTACTACAACATGTGTATCACTAATTTCAAGATCCACTGGTGCAAAGTTCCATATACCTTTAACGCCACTTTCAACAAGTTCATTGGCAATGACTGGTGCTTTAGTCTTTGGTACTGTAAGAACAGCAATATCAATGCCATTATCTCTAACGAAGTCTTTCACTGTATCCATGTCTCTGACTTCAATACCACGGACGGAAATACCAACCAATCTAGGGTTAACATCAAACAACCCTTTTACTACAAAACCTCTTTTTTCAAAATCTGTATAATTTGCTAATGCTTGCCCTAGGTTACCTGCACCTATGACAATCACACTGTAATGGTTCTCTAATCCTAATATTTTGGCTATTTCGCTATAAAGATATTCTACATTGTAACCATATCCCTGCTGACCAAAACCACCAAAATTGTTTAAATCTTGTCTAATTTGAGATGCTGTAACACCCATTCTTTGACTTAGTTCTTTCGAAGAAATTCTAACAACTTCATTCTCCAACAATTCACCTAAATATCTATAATACCTTGGCAAACGTTTGATCACGGCTGTTGATATTTTCTTTGACGACATGATGGTACCCCCATTCAAATACTGTATTCTATTGCCCTATACCTGCCTCTATTATAACGATATGTTAAAAAACTGTCAATCAGTTCGGTGAAATATATTTCTAGCCTTCTCCGAATAAAAGAGTTTAAAGGCAGATGAAAAAATGGTATGATGTTATGGGTAATTTAGAAAGGACTTTTAAAATGATTCTTAGCTGTCAAAATATCTCAAAAGCCTTTATCGTGGATGAGATTCTAAAAGATATTAATCTTACAATAAATAAAGGAGATAAAGTGGCTTTAGTTGGTATTAATGGTGCCGGTAAAACCACCCTCTTTCGCATAATAACAGGTGACTTACTGGCTGATGAAGGTCAAGTCATCTTATCAAACGATGTAACACTTGGTTATTTGAAGCAGAACGCATTGAACGCCAGTGATAACACCTTATATGCTGAGGTTTATGGTTCTAATCAAAAGATTCTAAGCCTTCAATCTGAACTCAAAGCTTTAGAGGATGAGATTCATAACACTACAGACCACAAGACTTTATATGACCTTAATCATAAATACGACCGTCAACGACTTGCTTTTGAGCAACTTGATGGTTATCAATATGACAGTTTGGTTAAAGGTGTCTTAACAGGTCTTGGTTTTAACGCAGAGGATTATTCTCAACCTGTCTCCACCCTATCAGGTGGTCAAAAAACACGTATAGCCCTAGCAATGGAACTCATCAAAGCACCTGACATCTTAATGTTAGATGAGCCTACCAACCATCTAGATATTGATGCTATTACGTGGCTAGAATCCTATTTGCAAAATTATAGGGGGACTTTACTCATCATCTCTCATGACCGTTACTTCCTTGATCAGGTCACCAATAAGACTGTTGAGTTAGAATTTGGACGTGCCAATGTCTATCCAGGCAACTACTCAGATTTTATGGTGCTTAAGGCTCACAATCAAGAAGTCCAAGAAAAACACTACGTTCAACAACAACGAGCGATCAAAAAACAAGAAGATGTGATCAAGCAACTTCGTTCATTTAACAGAGAAAAATCAATCAAACGTGCTGAAAGCCGAGAAAAGCAATTAGAAAAGGTTGTTCGAATAGAAAAACCTCAGTCCGTACAAGCCAATATGCACCTAAAATTAGTGCCTAGAGTTGAGAGTGGCTTTGATGTTCTTAACGTTAATGAACTTTCAAAATCATTTGATGATCTCACCTTATTCGAAAATATCTCATTTGAGATTAAAAAAGGTGAAAAAGTTGCCCTTATTGGCGATAATGGTTCAGGTAAGTCTACTTTATTTAAAATTATCAATAAAGTTATTGCTGCCGATCACGGTGAATTCAAACCAGGTGCTAAAGTGAAGATTGGTTATTATGATCAGGAACATCAACTCTTAAATCCTAACAACAGTCTAATTGATGAGATTACAGATGCTTATCCTACAATGACAACTGGTGAGATTCGTAATGTCCTTGCCTCCTACTTATTTAAGGGTGACGAAGTATTCAAACGAGTCTCTACCCTATCAGGTGGTGAAAAGGGACGGTTGACTTTAGTAAAACTCATGTTAAGTGAGTCTAACTTCCTAATATTGGATGAGCCAACCAACCATTTGGATATTATCTCTAAAAACATCCTTGAAAATGCCTTAAAGGGTTATGAAGGTACAATTTTCTTCATCTCCCATGACCGTTACTTTGTGAATCAGATAGCAGACAAAGTCCTTCACCTCTCTAATAAGGATATAAAAACTTACATAGGTAACTACGATTATTTCATCGAGCAAAAAGCTCGTCAAGATCAAACCATCAGTCAAGAAACCGAAGCAGTTCAAACAGAGAACAAGCTTAGTTGGATAGAAGAAAAGAATCGTAAGGCAGAACTTAGACGTTTAGAAACTAAGTTTGAAGCCATAGAAGTAGATATACATCAGCTGGAAGAAGCTGTCGTCAACTACGAAGAACAATTGGCAGATGAGGCAGTTTATACCGATCATGTTAAGGCTTCAGAAATTAGTGAGGCTAAGGAAAAAGCTGAGGCGATGCTTGAAACACTTTACTCAGAGTGGGAAGTGTTGCATGAGGCTATAGAAGAATACAGATAGTTTAGTGATGAGCCGTCCATTTAATATGGATGGCTCTTTTTTATATGGTTTTTCAGCTGAAGGATGCATAGTTGTCATTGTCATAGATAAGATATTTACTTTTTGCTTGCCTTTCACTTCGCACGGTCTGCTCAAAAACTAAACACCTTATCTATTCGACTATAAGAGGTCATTTCGCCGCTTAAAAGACCCTCATAAAGATTCTGACCATGATACCTCCATGTATCAAGTCAGAACAGCTTACCTCCTGTAAGCTTGTCTGTATGAGTGCCTTCTAACCGCCTCATTCTGTGTCGGGTCGTGAGTAGAGGTATCTAAATCCAAGCTAATTGTGTTTAACGTTTAATCATCTATCTTTCTACTAATGCTTTTTCCTTAGTCTGACTGGAAGGCATTATGCCTTTTTGAAAAAGCGTTCTGATGGAGAGGTCCAAACAAATTTAGTGAACAGTCCCTCCTTGTGTTCGTATCAGTACCCTGCCCGGAATCAGGTTGTTTTTCAAAAAGGTATGATGGTTGTAGGGAAAGATAATGGTATTAAAAAAGGCTGTCTCAAATTGAGACAGCCTCCATCATACATACTCGTTATTCTACTCGTATAGAGGGTACTTACCAACAAGCTCAGCCACCATAGCGCTAGCTTTGTCTTTATTAGCTTCGAAGTCTTTAAGTGTTAATGCAATAATTTCAGCAATAACATCCATATCTTCCTCTACCATACCTCTGCTTGTAACAGCTGGTGTTCCAAGACGGATACCACTTGTTACAAATGGACTTTGTGGGTCAAAAGGTACTGTGTTCTTATTACAAGTCACACCTACTTCATCAAGAAGATGTTCTGCTTCTTTACCAGTCATTTCAATGCTTTGTAAGTCAACCAACATCATATGGTTATCTGTACCGCCAGAAACAATGTTAAGACCTTGTTCAATTAGTGCTGCAGCAAGTCTAACTGCATTCTTAGCAATTTGCTTTTGGTACACTTTAAAGTCATCTTGTAAGATTTCTCCAAAGTTAACAGCTTTAGCAGCTATAACGTGCATTAATGGTCCACCTTGAATACCTGGGAAGATCGCTTTATCAATTGCTTTTGCAAATTCTTCTTTACAAAGAATCATACCACCTCTTGGACCTCTTAAAGTCTTATGAGTTGTTGTTGTAACAAAATCAGCGTATGGTACTGGTGATGGATGTTCACCTGCTGCTACTAAACCAGCGATGTGTGCCATATCTACCATTAGGTATGCGCCACAAGCATCAGCAATTTCTCTAAACTTAGGAAAATCAATTGTTCTTGCATAAGCACTTGCTCCAGCAATGATTAATTTCGGCTTGTTCTCTACAGCTAACTTCATTACTTCATCATAATCAATGTAACCATCTTTTGTTACACCGTATGGAATTATTTTATAGTGTTTACCTGACATGTTAACAGGACTTCCATGTGTCAAGTGACCACCATGTGAAAGATTCATACCCATTACTGTATCTCCTGGGTTCAACATTGCAAAAAATACTGCTTGGTTCGCCTGTGAGCCTGAGTTTGGTTGAACATTGGCATGGTCTGAACCAAAGATTTCTTTTGCTCTATCTCTTGCTAGGTCTTCTACTATATCAACATATTGACATCCACCATAATATCTTTTACCAGGATAACCTTCTGCATATTTATTCGTCAATGGGCTGCCCATTGCTGCCATCACTGCTTTTGAAACAAAGTTTTCTGATGCAATAAGTTCGATATTACTACGTTGACGGCCTAACTCTAGCTCCATAGCTTCTGCTAACTTTGGGTCTAAATTTTTCACTTCATCAAATGAATACATAAAATTATTTCCTCCGTAATAGGTTGTTTGTACTTAAACAGAATGATTTTCAATCCTCTAAAATAAGCACTTTCACGCTCGTTCCTCTAAGATAGTGGTATTATAACACATGGCAACCTTTATTGAAACATTCTTTATGCATAAACTTAAATTTTTCGGCGAAAGCTTTTGACACACACACATCTACGTAGTAGAATGATTGAAAGCCCTTCACGGCTTTATCACACTGAAATGTAGCTTGCACTTTATTATGCAATTATACATAATTAATGACTATTTATACATTTGGAGAATTTATGAAAACTAAGAAATTAATGCACTTTGCCCTACTTGTTGGTGAAGTTATGTTAAAAAGCGGTGCTGAAACCTATCGAGTTGAAGATAGCATCAATCGTATACTTAAAACATCCAACTATTCTGGCATTCAGTCTTTTGTTACACCAACTGGACTATTCGCTTCTATTGATGACCCTGACTCAGATCATTTGACTTACATCCGACGTGTAGAGCGAAGAGAAATCCACTTACACAAAATTGAACAAGCCAACAATATTTCAAGGAAATATTGTGACGGTAGCCTGACCCTTGATGAAGCATTAGATGAACTAGAAGCTGTTAACACTCTAAAACCTCATACTTTTATTACAAGCGTTGCCGCTACAAGTATGGCTGCGTCAATTTTTGTTATAGTCCTTGGTGGTACATTTAGTGATATGTTCATCACTCTTATTGCAGGTATTGCCTTATCAGTCTTACAAATCCTTTTGGTCAGAGGCTCTAACTCAAAGTTCTTCATCGACATTGTAGGTGCAGGTCTCACCACTAGTATTGTTATCATCTTTCATAGAGTGATAGGCATAGGTCATAACTTAGACCTAATGATTATAAGTTCCATCATGCCCCTAGTACCAGGTGTTGCCATTACTAATGCTGTAAGAGACACAATCCATGGCGACTTAGTATCTGGTTCAGCCAGAATACTTGATGCTTTTATCGTAGCCGCATCCATTGCTACAGGTGTTGGAATAACCTTGTCCATTTTCTCTAATTGGATTGGAGGTGTTTTATAATGTTGTTACAGATTATCGGTGCTTATTTTGTAACGGTTGCTTTCTCAATTATGTTTAATAACACCTTAAAACAATCCTTGTTTGGTGGTCTTGCAGGCGCCATCGGTTGGACCGCTTACTTACTTATACTTAATTCAAACGGTTCAATTGTCTTAGCCAGTTTCTTAGGGGCATTTGGCGCAAGTATCATTGCCTATATACTCTCAATTCTTCGCAAAGCACCTGTTACAGTCTTTCAAATACCAGGCATCATTCCTATAGTACCAGGGACAGGTATGTACCGTGCTATGTACGCTGCTGTTAGTAAAGACAACGAGTTGATGATTAGCTATTTGTTGGAAACTCTACAGATTGCAGGTGCCATTGCTATTGGTATGATGTTGGTTTATACGATTCGATTGGTGACAGATCGTGTTAAACCTTGATGATTATAATTAGAAACACAAAATGCAAAGAAATATATCAAAAAATGCATGAACAAACACATTGAAAAAGCATGGAAATTGGTAACAAGGTTGCTCTTAATCATATAATCTTCCTTCTTTTTTCCTACGTTTCTTTCGTATATTTTTCATTGTAATCTCTTAAACACTAAGAAGGTAGGTGCATAATTGCACCTACCTTTGATTATTTTCGCGTTTTTGCGTTATTCATTTCGTCTCTACTACTGATCACTAAAAACATCTCGCTTCACAAAAGGTGAAGTTAAGAATCGCTTCATCACCTTCGGAGTCGTTAGCCAGAAGATTCTAGCATCATTCTTAGTATTTGTAAGCATTTTCTCACATAAGAATTTAGCAACATCTTCCACCCTGTCTGCCAAAATATTATAGAATTTTAATCTACGTCGAGATTCCTCTGTATCATCTTTAATACCAGACTTTAGAAAATCCGTTGCAACCATACCTGGACTGATTGTACCAATCTTCACCAGACTCTCTTTAGCTTCAAGAGCCATACCACGTGATATATACCTTAAGGCTCTTTTAGAACCACCATAGAATATTTGTTTTGCTACAGTTCTACCATCTGATCCCAGACCTTCCATATTATATATATAGCCACCTTTGTGGTCATTCATGTGATTGTAGGCCGCCTGAGACCCATAAACCACACCCATGATATTGACATTCATAATCTTTGCAACACCTTCAGGTGGTTGTTCAAAAAACGGAACAATTTTTTGTTCTATACCTGCATTGTTAATCCAGATATCAATATGACCAAATGCATCTACCGCCTTTTCTACTAACCTCTCATGTGTTTCAACCTTAGTCACATCACCTACAACACCTACTACTTGCCCTTTAGTTACATAAACTTCAAACTCACCCAAGGCTCTGCTTAAAGATGTATCACTAGTACCATTAATTACAACATTATGTTGATGCTCTAAGAAATATTTTGCCAATCCAAAACCTATGCCCCTAGTACTTCCAGTTATAACAATGTTTTTCATCATCTAACCTTTCTTAACAATGCGATTTGCAATTGGTCTGAATTTTCTAGTATGGAACTTGTCTTCATTACTCTTAATGCCTAAGTATGTGACTGCTAATAGTATAAAACCAACTGCTAAAGCTGCTATTTCTTGGTTGATATTTAGCATATCACCGACAAAGTAGCCAACACCAATACCTACTAATAAACCTACTAGCGGAATGATATACATAATTAGAACAGCTAAAAGAAAATTACTCTCTTCTAAACTAATTTCTACCAAATCACCATCTTTGGCTAAACAAACATTCTCAGCTTCAAGAATCATCTCTTCAGTTTCAACCCCTGCCGTACATGCATTACAATGGTCGCAGGCGTCATGTCTTTGTAGTTTAACCGTTATAAATTCCCCGTTACTTCCTGTTACTTGTCCTATCTCTGCCATATAATCACCTTTCCTTATCGAACGATGCTCTATTTATATTTATGTCTATTACTATTTTATCAAGTTTTTCACCTTTAGTCTACTAATCACCTGCAAGCAGGTTGTTTTTCAAAAAGCTATACTGGCTTTAAGGAGAATTATTGAGCAACAAAAAGGACTGTCTTGCTTCACTCAAGACAGTCCTAAATCTTCACTTTACTCTACTTCGATAATATCAATCTTAAGACCTAGTTCCTCAAGTTGTGATTCCTCAACAACACCAGGTGCCTCTGTCATTGGACATGAAGCATCTTTCACTTTAGGGAATGCAATGACGTCTCTGATACTATCCGACTCCGTCATAATCATAGCAATCCTATCAAGTCCGTATGCCAATCCTCCATGAGGTGGAACACCGTATTTAAAGGCATCTAACATAAATCCGAAACGGTCTTGTGCATCTTCTTCTGAGAAACCAAGGGCTTCAAAGACTTTTTGTTGGATGTCTCTTTGATGGATTCTGATAGAACCGCCACCAATCTCTGAACCGTTTAGACACATGTCATAAGCTCTAGAGTTAACTTTACCAATGTCTGTTGACATTAAGTGCATATCTTCTTCTTTAGGCATTGTGAACATATGGTGCATAGCAGTAAATCTCTTTTGCTCTGGGTTCCACTCTACAAGTGGGAAATCCGTCACCCATACAAACTTGAATACGTCTTTCTTAAGAAGGTCAAGACGTTTTGCAATGTCTAATCTTAAGTTTCCAAGTGTATTATAAACAACTTCGTTCTTGTCAGCACAGAATAGTAATAAGTCTCCCGGTTGGCCATTCATAGCCTTAACCATAGCCTCAACTGTTTCTTCTGATAGGAATTTAGTGATTGCTGACTTATAAGTACCATCTTCGTTAATAGCAATCCAGGCCATACCTTTAGCGCCGTAAGTAACTGCAGCTTCACCTAAAGCATCGATTTGTCTTCTTGGTAAGTTACCACATGTTGTTGCATTAATACCTCTTACAGATCCACCACTTGCTACAGTGCCACTAAACACTTTAAAGTCACAGTCTTTAACAATCTCTGATAGGTCTACTAACTGAATGTCAAAACGAACATCAGGTTTGTCTGATCCATAACGATCCATAGCTTCTTGGTAAGTTAATCTTGGTACTGGTAACTCTATTTCAACATCAAGAACTTCTTTGAACATTCTTGCAAGAAGTTTTTCATTTAATGCCATAACGTCTTCTTCATCAACAAATGACATCTCAATATCGATTTGTGTGAACTCTGGTTGACGGTCTGCACGTAAGTCTTCGTCTCTGAAACATTTAACGATTTGGTAGTATTTATCAAATCCAGATAACATCAATAGTTGTTTGAATATCTGTGGTGATTGTGGCAATGCATAGAAGTTACCTTGGTTTACACGACTTGGTACTAAGTAGTCACGAGCACCTTCTGGTGTTGATTTAGTTAACATTGGTGTTTCAATATCAAGGAAACCTTCTTCCGCCATAAATGTTCTAGTGACTTCAGTTAATTTACTCCTTAACATCATTTTTCTTTGAAGGTCTGGTCTTCTAAGATCTAAGTATCTGTACTTAAGTCTTAAGTCTTCTTTTACATTACTTTCCTCTTCAATATGGAAAGGTGGTGTTTGAGCATCTGATAAGATTCTAAGCTCAAAAGCTCTGACTTCGATTGTACCCGTCTTAAGGTTTGTATTAACTGTCTCAGCTGTTCTAGCTTCAACAAGACCTTCAACTGCAATAACATACTCAGATCTAATTTTCTCTGACTTTGCAAAACCCTCATGTCCGATTGAACTTTCATCTACAACAACTTGAATAAGACCTGTTCTATCTCTTACATCAAGGAAAATAACCCCACCAAGGTCACGTCGCTTTTGCACCCAACCCATCACTGTTGCTCTTTCATCGATATGTGTTTCTGTTAACTCTGTACTCATGTGGGTTCTTTTTAAACCCGTCATTGATTCACTTAAACTCATTTTATAGCCTCACTTTCATCTTCTTACTTTTCTATTGTTTTAATCTCTTCTGATTGTCCCAAAACATAAAATCCATCATAACCAAACTCTTTAAGTCGATCTATAAATTTACCTAACTTTTTAGGTTTTAGATATAAGACAACATCATACTCTTTTTGTAACTCACTAGATTTCTTAGATGCTTCAATGTAATCAACACCATCGTAGAATAAAGCTATTTTTTTCCTACTACTTGGAATCTCAAAACCTCTATCTAATAAAATACTAAAAATTCTTTCAAATCCAATGGAGAAACCAACTGCAGGCACTTTTTCTTTTAAAAACTTACCTATAAGGTTGTCGTATCTTCCACCACCAGCAATAGATCCTCTAAACTCATTACTCTCTATTTCAAAAACCGTTCCGGTGTAATAACCCTGACCCCTAACAAGAGATAAGTCAAATACAACCGTGTAGTTCTCATTAGCTTCTGCACTAGTCGTATTAATAATCGTCTCAAGACTCGTAATGATCTCTTGATCTTGACAAATTTCTTTTAAGTCTTCTAGCTTAACAGGCATATTTGAGAGTACATCTGATAATTTCTCAATACTGGCTCCATTGAATTCTTTATCCTTCAACTCACCTTGTATGCCATCAACACCAATTTTATCTAACTTATCTATAGTAATACAGACACTATCTACTTGTTCTTCTTCGAAACCAAGAGATAAGATAAATTCTTTAAGTAAACGTCGATCATTGACTTTGATCTTGTAGTCTTTAATACCAATAGCCGTTAGAGCCTTCGCTGTTGTTGTAATTAATTCTATTTCTGAGTATATAGATTCTGAGCCAATGATATCTATATCACATTGCACAAATTCTCTTAAACGACCTTTTTGAGGACGTTCTGCACGAAACACCTTGTCGATCTGGATACATTTCATAGGCATGATTAGTTTTGCCCTATTATTAGCAAAATATCTACTAAGAGGTAAAGTTAAGTCATATCTCAAACCCATATCTGCAAGATTATCATGTTGGCCAGCCTCAAGTGCCTTTGTTAATTTGGCCCCTCTTTTAAGTAATTTGAAGATAAGATTAAGGTTTTCACCACCTTCACTTTTGTCTAAGTTCTGAACATCTTCTAGGATCGGTGTCATAATACGTTCAAAACCATTGGTTTTATAAGTATTAGAAATCGTTTCAAGTAGATAATTCCTTAGTTCTGCTTCTCTAGGCAAATAATCATTTGCACCTTTTACAGATGTTATTTTCATCCAATTCTCCTTCCAGATCTTTATATCATTCACATATGTGATTGTAGTTTATATGTGTATCCATCGTTTTTTATATTTAATAACAAAGTTATTAAATATAAAAAAACTCGTCACTGACGTAATGTCAGGGACGAGTATTACCCGCGGTACCACCCTAATAGAGACATAGTCTCCACTTAGATATCCTATAACGTGGATCAAACGAATCTGGCTACTAAGGGTTCTTTTCGCCACATCACTCATAGGTGTCTTTCAAATAGGTTTCAGTAATAAGCTTTCAGTCACGGCTTATCTCCCTTATAGCTGAGGAACCACATCTACTTTTCCTAGTCATCGATTTATCAATTAGATTGACTCTATTCTATAGACTCACTATAGTTTTGTCAAGATATTTTTACTTTACTTGACTAAAATCTCTTTATTCAAAGTCTCTGTCTAGTGGTTTGTGGGTAAATTCCTTCTTACCCTCTGCATAATCAGCAGCGATATGACCATGTCCTATAACTTTATACTTATAGATCATCAAACCTTCAAGACCAACTGGACCTCTAGCATGGATTTTATTGGTACTGACACCAACTTCTGCACCAAATCCATATCTAAAACCATCGCTAAACCTAGTTGAACAATTCCAGAAAGCATTACCAGTGTCCACAACTTTCATAAACTTTGTTGCTGTTTCTACATTGCCTGTAACGATAGCATCTGTGTGGCCTGAACCATATGTATTAATATGATCTATTGCCTCATCCACATCTTTAACAACTTTGATAGAAATCTCATAGTCCAGATACTCTGTTGCCCAGTCCTCATCCGTCGCTGGTATAGCTTCTATTATCTCACATGTCTTTTGACATCCATGGATTATAACATCTTTTTTATCATAGGCTTCTTTTAACATTGGTAAGTATACCTCTGCAACAGCCTCATTAACAAGTAATGTCTCAGTTGCATTACAAACAGCTACATATTGAGTTTTAGCATCAACTGCTACAGTAACAGCCATATCAAGATCAGCTTCACCATCAATATATGTATGACATATACCATCAGCATGTCCAAGGACTGGTATACGTGAATTGTCCATAATAAATCTTACAAACTCGTTTGACCCTCTTGGGATTATAAGGTCAATGGCCTCATCCATCTTAAGCATAGCAGATACATCAGAACGTGTTTCTAACAAACCAATCCATCCATCAACAAGCCCAACGCTCTTAGTCGCCTCACTTATAACCTTATAAAGTATCTTATTAGTTAAAGCAGCCTCAGAGCCACCTTTTAACAAGACAGCATTACCACTCTTAAGGCATAAAGAAGAAATCTGAACAAAAGCATCTGGTCTAGATTCAAAAATCACTCCGATTACACCAATTGGACAAGAAACTTGGTATAATTCAAGGCCTTTATCTAATTCAGTTGCAAACTTAGTCTCACCTACAGGGTCTTGAAGTTCAACCAAACTTCTAAGGCCATCAATAACATCATCAATTTTCTTATCATCAAACTTAAGTCTTTTTAGTAGTGGCATTGCAAGCTTTTCTTCTGTGCTACGCTTTAAATCTTCTTCATTTGCAGCTATAATTGCTACTCTGTTTTCATCTAAAGCCTTGGCTATAGCCATTAAACCAGCATTTTTTCCATGTGTATCTGTTGCTGCTAGTTCAATTGAAGCCTTCTTGGCAATTATCGACATTTGTTCTATGTTCATCTTTGCACCTCTTCTATGTAGTAACGTGTCAAAATATTATGAACAGTATCATATCATAAATACCTGGGCTGTTCAACTTATTTATAAGTCACCCATTCTTCTATAAAACGGTCGTGGCCTTCTTTACCCGCCTCTGGTAGTCCAAAGCTAACTAGTGAAAAAGGTGTTGATGACTCAGCTAAGTCGACAATTTCTCTAATTGATGATACTAACTTTTCATTTGGATAAACACCAATCCAACAAGAACCCACATCTAAATCTGTAGCTTCTATTAACATATTCTCTATAGAGGCACTTAAATCTTGCTGAACAAATTCAGGTGATTTCAAATCGGCTTGGTTAAAATAAACCAACATGGCAACAGAGGCAAACTTCAACATTTTTGCATATGGGTGCACTTCTGCAATTTGATTACGAATCTCTTGTGATCTAATAACAACAAATCTATAGGGCTGTTGGTTATGTGCTGATGGTGCACACATACCTGCCTTTAGGATTTCCTTTATTTGCTCATCTGTTACCAATCCATCTTTGTAACGTCTAGTACTTCTTCTTTTATTTATAGCATTCATAGTTCGTCTCCTTATCATTTACATGTTCTAATACATTATAACAAAAAAATAAAACTTTTTTTGATTTTTTATTGACAACTGTTCTCATTGATGATAAGATGTACTTGAGATTGATTATCATTTATATGCACAGCAATTGATTCCCCCAAAATCGGTTGCAGATAACTTAATTGTTATCGAACTTAATGCCTTGACAACATTAAGTTTCTAGATTTTCATTTATAACCTCCGATTCCTTAGAGTCTGATTCGCTCTAAGAATCAAGCACATGATTTACACTTCTTATGAAGTAAAAGGCTGCCATATGGCAGCCTTTTCTATTTGTCTATAAATACTATATCTCCAAAATTCAATCAAGTTACTATGCTTCTTTAAGGATTAATCAAAGCTTGTTCTAAGGCCTTCTTCACAGCATTAATAATGCCTCTTGAAGTGTATGTAGCACCTGAGACACCATCCACTTCATAGGTCTGAGCTTCTACGATTCTTAGAGGTATCTCATATATGGGTTTAGCGTAATAGATTTCCTTATGTTCATGGTGTTCTACTACTTTAACCGAACGTATGAAATCTTCCTCTATTAAAACTTCGACTACTAAATTCGGCTTAAAACCTCTGGCTACACCTGTATAAGTCCCATCGTTATATAAAGTATTCACATATTCTTCTGGCTCTGGTTCTGGTTCTGGCTCCGGTTCTGG
>PPCM01000732.1_pt1 | contig 21875 bp, 17 predicted proteins | sample 1555541 | NCBI WGS metagenome assembly PPCM01 (sample SAMN05284479, study PRJNA326546) | Marine sediment metagenome, whole genome shotgun sequencing project. | isolation source: marine sediment | place: Germany: Wadden Sea | collected 2012-09-05 | reverse complement strand
CGAGGAGGCGCTTGTGGATGCGGCAAGGGCCCAGACCGGAATGACCCACGGGGATTCCCTGGTCAAGGACACGGCCGAATTCTTTGCCCGCGTCGTCTGGCGGGTCCTCGGGGGCACCGCGCCCGAAGCCGCCCTGATGGATGTGGCCTCCCTCTCCCTTTATGAGATGTCGCCCCTGTCCATGTGGGTGGAAGAGGGGATCAAATCCGTTGGGAAAGACAGCGTTTCCGCCATCGACGGTTTTGGGACGGCCTGCGGCGTTTCCCAGGTCTTTCCCGGGGTGGTGCACCTGATCGCCAAGTTCCCGGAAGATCCAAGGGAGGCATTGATCCAGGCGGTCATGGCCGGAGGCGACAGCGCCGCGCGGGGAATCGTTGTGGGAATGGTTCTGGGGGCCCGCCGGGGAATGGCCGCCGTGCCCGAAGAGTGGGTTCGGGGGCTTAACGGGAGGGAGGAGATCCTTGCCCTTCTCGGGGCGATATCCTGACGGTTGCGCCGGCGGCGGGAGGGCGATTGGGGGAAAACAACGGCGGTTAATGACACCGGAAGCAGCCCCGAGGGTAATCCTTGACATGGAACGCGGTTCAAACTAACCATGATCATGAGTGCTTTTTGAACAGGGGGCTTTTCGAGGTTTCGAGAACGCCGTTGATGAAGTCGGGGCGCGGGCCGGCTCCGCCTGTTGTCATATGGAACACGCGTTGGAGAGAGTGTATGGAGAAGGGGCGGCAAAGAGTTAATATACGGTTTTTCCTGGTGGGCATGTTGTTTCTCCTATGCCTTGCCCCCCTGTCGGCTGCGGAGGAGTCCGCCCCGGAAAAAACGGAAATAACATGGTACCGTGCGTATTTTCCACCGGTTTCCATACCGTACGGCCGCTGATGCGGATACTGGATTTTACGACAGGATCAACCGTTTTCTTATTGATCGACTGCCGGGTTACGACCACGTCTTTGAAACCGGCAATTTCCGCCGAATCATCCAGGAGATCAGGGACGGGAAAAATGCCTGTTGCGTCTCCCTCTACAAGAGCGCCCAACGGGAGGGGTTCGCGGCTTTTTCCAGGCCCGTTGTCGTGGTGCTGCCCAACGGGGTGATCATCCGCCGTTCCGAAGGCAAAAAATTCCGTCCCTATATGAATGCGGAGGGCGGCGTATCCCTGGAGAAGATTCTTGAAAGCGGAAGGGTGGTCCTGGGGGTTGCAAAGGGCAGGGTTTATGCCGGGGGGATCGATGACATTCTTGATAAAAAAGAGTACCGGGAGCGGATTTTCGAGAGGGGAGGAGAGGATGTGTTCAAGGGGCTGCTCTCCATGCTGCTGCACGGCCGACTGGACTGCATTCTGGGGTATCCAACCGAGGCCCGTTACCTTTCGAGGAAGATCGGCGGGGACAAGGCGGTGACTTTTTTACCGGTGGCCGAAACCACCGGTCGGTATACCCTCGGGTATGTGGGATGCCCTGATACCCCGTGGGGGAACGGCGTCATCCAAAAGGTGGATGCAATCCTCGGGACCCCCGGGGCCGGGGATGCGTTCCTCGGTTTTTACGAGGAATGGCTGGCTCCGGAAACCGTCCCCCTTTACCGTAAAATCGCGGCGGGTGTATTGGAGAAGTAATAACGGCATCCCCAAAACCGGCGGACCGCAGTTTTCAAGCGGAAAACAGTGGGGCGATCCTTGCGTCCGGGGGGAGATGAGACGGGGACGACAGGATCAAGGCGGCGGGAGAACGGAAAGGAGCGTGGAACAAAGACCAATATGTCCATTTCAAGACGACTCACCATAAGCCTGCTCCTGACGGTCACCATCGTCTCCTTCCTGGTGCTTCTGCTCAACTATATGAATGCGGAGAAAAAGGCCCGGGCGGAGCTGGAGAATACCGCCGACGATTATATCGCCTTTATTTCCCGGAGTCTTGAGATGCCCCTGTGGAATTTCGAGGAGAAGACCGTGGAGGGGATCGGCGCCGTTTACGCAAGGAACAGGGTCGTGGCGGAACTTGTTATCGCCGATGCCTCGGGAAACGCGGTCTTCCGCGTGGAGCGGAAGCAGCCGGGGCAAAGGGTCGAGCGCGTGCGTGAAATTCTCCACAACGGTAAACCCGTGGGCCGTGTACGCCTTTTTCTCACCCCCGCCCTTTACAGGAAACAGTTGAACAACCTGTTGCTCAGATCGACGTTTACCATCCTGATAATCCTTACGACCATAGCCCTTTCCACGGAGTTTTTGCTCCGCTTCTTTCTGAATCAGCCCATTCGCAGGCTCACCGAGATCGTCAGGGGGTATGAAACGGGCATCCCCCCTGCCGTGGAGGTGAAGAGTCCGGAGTTCAAGCCTTTCGTGGGAGGGCTCGACCGGATGCACAAAAAGATCCGGGCACAGCTCGGGGAGATTCGCGAGAGTGAAACACGGTTTCATCAGCTGGCGGAGAACGTGAGGGAACTCTTCTTCGTGGTTTCCCCGGACTGGGAGACGAGCGTTTACGTAAGTCCCGCCTATGAGAGGATATGGGGCAGCCTTCCGAACCCGTCCGAGGTGTTCTGGAAGGACAGGGTGCTTCCCGAGGACAGGGCGCGCCTCGGGGCTTATGTAAGTGAAAACACGGCGGTCGGGGCCAGGGAGTTTCGCTTTCCGGATTTCAGGATCAGGCGGGAGGACGGCGGGGTGCGCTGGATTCGGGCAACGGGGTTCCGGGTCCGGGAAGAGGGCGGCGGGATCGTGGGAATTGCCGAGGATATCACCGAAAGCAAACTCACGGACAAGGCCCTCAGGGCCATTGTGGAGAGCACGGTGGGAATCACGGGCCGGGCGTATTACGACCGGATCACCGGCCTGCTCTGCGAGTGGCTGGAATGCGACTGTTCCCTGATCGGCGTGATCGGGGAGGGCGACCGGGTGGAGACCCTCTCCATGCGGGTGGACGGGGCGTACATCCGGGACTTTGCCTACAACCTGGCCGGCTCCCCCTGTGAAAAGGTCAGGGACAGAAGCTTCTGCTTCTTTCCCGAGAACGTTCAGGAGCTCTTCCCCCATGACATGGACCTGGTTGAACTGGATGCCCAGGGGTATGCGGGGGTTCCCATCACGGGCAAGAAGGGGGAGTGCATCGGCATACTGAATCTCCTGTCCAGGCGGCGCCTGGACCTTCCCGCCCGGGCCGAGGCCGTCATGCACATCATTGCCGCCAATATCGCCTCGGAGCTCCAGCGTCAGGGCATGGAACGGGAGCGCAAGGCCATGGAGGAGCAGCTCCGGAGGACCCAGAAGATGGAGGCCATCGGTACCCTCGCAGGGGGAATCGCCCATGATTTCAACAATATTCTTTCCGGCATCATCGGGTATGCCGAGCTTGCCGAAAGAAGAACCGCCAAAGGTTCCAGGGCCGGAAAATACCTCGAGGAGGTCACCAAGGCGGGGCTCAGGGCAAAGGAACTGGTTCATCGAATCCTCTCCTTCAGCAGGAAAACCGAAGAGATGAAACGCCCCGTTTCCATGGCGTCGATCCTTTCGGAGGCATTGACGCTGGTTCGGGCCTCCATTCCCGCGACCATCGATATTCGTGAAAGGATCGATTCCGGTGCGGGAACGGTGCTGGCCGATCCCACCCAGCTCCACCAGGTGGTGATGAACCTTTGCACCAACGGATACCAGGCCATGCAGGAAAACGGCGGCACCCTTTGGGTCGAGCTTTCGGCGGTACCCCCGGCGGCGTATGGGGCGCCGGGCGAGGAACCTTCCCGGGGGAGCGAAGCGGGCATCTTTCTGACGGTCCGGGACAGCGGTGTTGGAATGGATGGGCCCACCGTGGAACGTATTTTCGAGCCTTACTTCACCACAAGGGAGAAGGAGGATGGAACAGGGCTGGGGCTGGCCGTTGTCCACGGGATCGTGGGCAGTCACGGAGGACGGATCTCCGTTCGCAGCGAAATGGGAAAGGGCACGTCGTTTACCGTGTGGCTGCCGGCATACGGCGGGGCGGATATCACGCCCCCGGGGGAGAGCGAATCGCTTTTTGAAAGGGGAGACGAGCATGTTCTCATCGTGGACGACGAGGCGAGCATACGGGAGATCCAGCGGGAGTTCCTTGAAGAGCTCGGGTACCGGGTCAGCGACGCGGCGGATGGAAAGGGGGCCCTTGCCCTGTTTTCATCCGGGGCCGAATCCATCGACCTGGTGATCACGGACATGACCATGCCCGGGATGACCGGCATGGAACTGGCCGACAGGATCTTACGAATTCGCCGGGAGATCCCGGTGGTCATCTGCTCCGGGCTTGGCGACACCCTTGATCGGAACCGGATGAACCGGATGAACCGGATGAACCGGATGGGTATCCGGGAGATCATCACAAAGCCCATCAGGGGACGGGAGTTTGCCGCAACCGTCAGGAGGGCCCTTGACGGGAAGAGGGCTTTGGCCGATACCGAGTCCGGATGATCAATGGGGCCGAAGCCCCTTGAACCCTGTGGAACAACCCCGTTCGGGAATCCGTTCGTCATGGTCCGGGACAACCGCCGGTGAACGCTCCTTTCCCGTGCTTGCCCGAACCGTTACCCGCCGATCACCTTCTCCATGCTTTCGACGAGTTCCGCCATGGAATAGGGTTTCTGTATAAAGTCGTCGACCCCCAGCTCCATGGCCTCCTGTACCCGCTTGTCCTGCCTGAAGCCGCTGGAGAGCAGGACCCTGACGGCCGGATCCATCTCCTTCATGGCAAGGTACACCTCCCTGCCCGATTTTCCCGGCATGGCCATGTCCAGGAGCACCCCGTCGATCCTGTCCCTGTTTTCCCTGAACAGCGCAAGTCCCCCGTCGCCGCCGGATGCCGTGAGTACATCGTATCCTGCCTCCTCGAGGATCCTGCTTGCGGTATCCCGTATGATCTTTTCGTCGTCGATCACGAGGATCAGGCCCGAAGCTCCGGACGGTTCGGCGGTCCCCGTTTCCGGCCCCTCCTCGGCCCTCTGCGCTGCGGTCGCCGGCAGAAAGATGGAGAAGGTTGTTCCCCGGCCGGGCGATGAGTGCACCTCGATATGTCCCTGGTGATCCTCGATGATCTTGTAGGCCATGGCAAGACCCAGCCCCGTGCCGGTTCCGCTCTCCTTGGTGGTGAAAAAGGGATCGAAGATCCTGGCGATCACCTGGGGCGTCATGCCCACCCCCGTGTCCTTGACCCGGATGAGCCGGAAGGGCCCCTGTTGCTCACCGGGGCGGGGGGCAAGGGGGATGCGTCCCCTGGAATCCCTGTCGACGGATATGGTGAGGGTTCCCCCCTGGGGTTCCCCCTTTTCCCGCATGATGGTCATGGAGTGGGCGGCGTTGATGCAGATGTTGAGCAGTACCTGTTCGATCCGGGCCGGGTCCGCCTCCACCAGGGCGGGGCCGTCGGCATATCGTTCCCTTATGGTGATGCTCTTGTCGATGGTGTGCCGGCAGATTCCCATGACGTTTTTGGCCGCCGACGAGAGGTCGAACAGGGAGAGTTCCAGCTCCTTTTGCCTGGACAGGGTCTGGAGCTGTTTTACCAGGTTCACCGCCCGCATGGTCGCGGTTTCGATGGTACCGATGTAGCCCGTGAACTTCTCTGGGGAAAAGGGCTTTTTCATGGAGAGTTTGAGCCGGATCAGGGAGAGGGTGCCCGTGATCCCGGCCAGGAGGTTGTTGAAGTCGTGGGCAAGACCGCCCGCCAGGTTGCCGATGGTTTCCATCTTCTGGGCCTGCTGGAGCTGGTGGTCCTTGTTCACCGGGTCCGTTACATCGTCGATGCGGATCACGGCCCCCTTTGTTTCCTCTTGAATCAGGGGGTAGAAGAAGATGTCGAAGAACCGTTTGCCGAAGGTTTCAAGGCGCCGCCGGTAGAGTTGGACGGGTTCGCCGCTCTCGAGCATCCCCTTGAGCGCTTCCCGGTATTGGACGAGAAAGGGCATGTGATCCCAGATGACGCGGCCCACGGCGTTTCCCGCAGACCTGTCGGTGAACGCTTCGGCGGCCCGGTTCCACTGGAGGATCGTCCCCTCCTGGTCCACCGAAAGGAGGATGGAAGGGAGGGTGTTGAACAGGCGGCTCAGGTAGTCGCGGGTGCTCGTCAGCTGGTTCTCGGTTCGCTTCAGGTCGGTGATGTCGACGACGATGCCCCTGATGCCGGTGATCTCCCCCTCGTGTAGGATCCGGTTGGAGTAGGCGATGACCGGGATGGACTTTTCCCGTTTGCCCATAAGGGTATAGGGATTGCCGGAAGGGGTTTGGCCGTCCAGGATGTTTCGGATGTTCCGTTCCAGTGCCGGGTGGTGTTCCGGACTCATCACCTCCCTTATGGAGATCCCGCCGGAAAGCATCTTTTCGGTGATCCCGAGGGCGTCCATCCCGTTGCGGTTCAGGTAGGTGAAGGTGCCGGCGGTGTCGATTTCAAAGATCATCTGGGGCAGAAGATCGGCCAGGTCCCGGAATCGCTCCTTGCTCCGGCGCAGGGCCTTTTCCACTCGCTTTCTTTCCGTGATCTCCCGGTTCCTTTCATGGAAGAGAACGGCGTTTTCAAGGGAGATGGCCGCCTGGGCCGACAGGAGCCCGAGGATGTCCAGGCGCTTCGGGGTAAAGGCACCGGCCACCACGCGGTTCTCCATGTAGAGCACGGCCTTGAGTTCCCCCCGGCGCAACACGGGCATGCAGAGCATGGATTTGGGGCGTTCCTCGAGTATATAGGGGTCGCCTTCGAACAGGGGGGCGTCGGCGGTGGTGCCCACCACGACGGTTTTGAGGGTTCTTGCCGTGTAGCGGATCACGGAAAGGGGACAGCGGCTCTCCTCCAGGGGAACGGCGTAGAGGGAAGCTTCCCCGCCCCTTTGGGTGTCCAGTTCGGCGGCAAGGTGGAGACCCGTGCTTTTCACGAGAAAAAGAGTCCCTCTGTCGGCCCCCTGCTCCCTCACCACGAAGTTCATGAGGCGGGTGAGGAGCTTTTCAAGGACGATCTCGCCGGAGATGGCCTGGAGGGCCTTTACGATGGTATCCAGCTCCTTCCTGTCCGGAGAGAGGGGGCGATCCTCGAAAAGAGGGGGCGACGGAAGCGCCTGGACCCGCTCTTGGAACAGGTCGGGCCGGGCCGCTTTCATGAGGGCAAGTTTTGCCTCGGCGCCCCAGCGGCGGTAGCCGGCAAACGCATCCCTCAGGTACCCTTCGGCAAACCGGGGCTTGTTCCGGGCGGTCCAGAACAGGGCCGCGCATTCGTTGGCAAGGGCTTCGTTTTGAACATACCCGTTCGCCCGGGCGGACTCGATCGCCTCGTCGTACATCTCCATGGCCTTGAGGTCTTCTCCGAGCACCCTGAATATCTCGGCTTCGACGATCAGGTACCGGTGTTCGAAGTTTTCCGGGCAGGCGTCGGTCCACGCCTTCAGCTTCTTCTGGTTTTCCCGGACCTGGGTGAACCAGCGTCTTCCGGCGGCGTTTTCGGCGGTGGGAATCAGGCGCAGGAGGATCAGGGATTCGAAGAACACCTGCTCCGCCGCGTATACGGTGCCGAACAGGTAGTCGGAAAGCGCCGCCGCTTCCTTTGAAGCCTTTCGTGCCGCCTCGGTCTCTCCCAGCAGGTAGAGCGCAAGGGAGTGGAAGATATGGAACCTGCAAAGGGCGCTGTGGCTCTTGTTGGTCAGGCAGGTGTCCACGAAGGCTCGGGCATCCCTATCCTTTTCTCGATAATCCCCGGGAGGGGAACAGGGGACGGTGAGCCATGAGAGAACCCGGCGCGTGCCCCGGATCACATCCTCGGCCCAGCGATTTCCGGTTTTCCTTGAAAAATCCAGGTACCGGTCACAGCTCTCCTTCAGGGCGGGCAGGGGGTGGCCCTGGAAGATCCGGTTGGTGAGCTTGTAGGTCCGGATATACCCGGCGAACTGAAACTCTCCGGAATCAAGGCCCACCCGGTAGCACTGGTCGCTCACGGGATCCGCCTGCCGTGCATGGCGGACCCAGTGAATCAGGGTGCTGGAGAGCACGAAGGCGGCCCGGCATTTCTGGGTGGGGTTGTCGAACTTTTCGGCGATGGAAAGGGCGAGCATGCCGAAACCGTGCCCGGTATGGTAATCGCCGAGGAGCGAGCCGAGCAACAGGCCGTAGGCGGAAAAGGTGTAACAGGATTCCGCCGCAAGGCCGCTTGTGAGGGAGATGTTCACGGCCTTGAGAACAAGTATTCGAAACAGGGCCTGGTCCCAGCGGTATGCGGGGGAGCAGAGGTCCGTGAGGAGGCGCAGTTTCCGCAGTTCACTTCGGTCCGTCAGGCAAGGGAGGTTCAAAAGGTCCCCGGCGCTCCTGTCGCCCATGTTCATCCGGACCCGTTCCAGTTCCCGCTCGAACAGATCCGAGGGGTTTTCCCCGGGAAGATCGATGCCCAGGTGGAGAAGCGCCTTGCGTCCCGCCGAAAGGGCATCCTCGTAACGGGCGGACATGGTTTCCTGGACGATCAAAAGGTTCAGGACCTCGGCTTTTTCCATGTTTGAATCGGCCCTCTCCATGAGTTTTCCGATGAGCTTGCGGGCGGTTTCGAAGGAACCGGCAAGGTACGTCACTTCGGCGCGCTCCCTGTGGAGGGCGTAGCAAAGGGAGTAGTGGGTCTTCCAGGCGTTTTCGCCCAAGAGGGAACAGCCCTTTTCCAGGTACGCGGCTGCGGGTCGATAGGCCGCCGAAGCCTTTGCTTTGAGGGCCGCATCGAGGTTGAGCCCTGCAAGTTCCGCTCTTTTCCCGTTGTCCGTGATGAGGTCTTTCGCCCGGTTCAGCTGATCCGTCACGTCGAAGAGCCTTTTCTCAAGTTTTCTTCCGCCCAGGTTTTCAAGGAGCAGGGTGCCGATGGTCAAATGGATCCGGTTTCGCTCCTCTTCGGGAATCAGGTCGTAGGCCGCCTGCTGGATCTTGTCGTGGGCAAAGCGGAATTCGGCGTTCACCTTTCCGTTCGGGGCCCTGTTTGCCCAGAGCAGCTTGTAGCCCTCGTCAAGGGGCAGAAGATACCCCTTTTCCACGGGAATGCGAAGGTGTTGAAAGGTTTCCAGGGGGCCCTTGCCGCCGATGATCGAAAGGAGGGCAAGATCGAAGCGCCCCCCGATGCAGGCGGCAAGCCGGAGCAGCCCGCGCGATGGTTCGGGGAGTCTTCCGAACTGGTGGATCATGAGGCTCACCACGTTACCGGCGGCCTCCACGGCCCTTACCCTATAAAGATCCCAGCACCAGGCGCCCTTGTCCCCGTCGAGGTGGAGGTGCCCGTCGTCGTACAGGCTCTGCATGAACTGCTTGATGAAAAAGGGGTTTCCCGAGGTCTTCTGGTGGACAAGGGATGCAAGGGGCCCGGCCGCTTTCGGATCGCAGTGAAGGGCGTCCCTTACAAAATGCGCCACATGGGCGGGGGCAAGGGGGGGCACGGCAAGGGTTGTGAACTCTGTTTTGCGCCCCTTCCTTATATCGTCCAGGAGCAGTTGAAAGGGGTGAGTCGCCGTGACTTCCGTGTCCCGGTATACGCCGATAAAGAGGAGGTGGCGAATCGACGTATCGTTCATCAGGGTCTTGAGCAGGCCCAGGGTGGAGGCATCGGCCCACTGCCAGTCGTCGATAAAGAGGACAAGGGGGTGCTCGAAGCTCGCAAACACCTGGATAAACTTCCCAAAGGTCCGGTTGAAGCGGTTCAGGGTCTCGGAGAGCCCCAGAAAGGGAAGGGGCGGCTGCTCTCCCACGATGAGCGATAGTTCGGGAATGAGGTTGACGATCACCTGGGCGTTGGGGGAAAGGGCCGTCAGGAGCTTCTGTTTCCACATTTGAAACTCGGCCGGAGGAGCCGTGAGAATACGCCGGATCATCCCCTGAAACGCATGAATCATGGGGGCATAGGGAGTGTCCTGCTTGAACGGGTCGAACTTGCCGGACAGGAAAAAGCCCTTGCGCCGCACCAGGGGTTTATGGATCTCCTGGATCAGAAAGGTCTTACCGATCCCGGCTGGGCCGTGGATCAGGAGCATGCGGGTGTCTCCCTGTGTCACCCGCTTGAACTCCTTGAACAGCAGGGAGATCTCCTCCTTGCGGCCGTACAGCTTTTCAGGGGGGTGAAACTGTTCGGGCAGGTCGTTCCGGGCGATCTCGAACGGGGGGGCGCCGGGATCCCTGTCAAACCGGCATTCCAGAAGGTCCCGGACAAGGGCGGCGGAACTCTGGTAACGGTCTTCCGGGGCCTTGGCGAGGAGCTTCATCACCACCGAGGAGACGGGCGGCGGAACGTTCGGGGCCGCTTTCTCCGGGGGCGTGGGGGCCTTTGTGAGAAGTGCGTGGATGATCTCCGAAGGATCGGCCGGGTCAAAGGGCGGCCCGCCGGTGAGCATCTCGTACAGGGTCGCGCCCAGTGAGTAGAAATCGGTGCGATAGTCCACGGACCGGTTCATCCGGCCGGTTTGCTCCGGAGAGATGTAGGCCGGAGCGCCCGTTTGGATTCCCGGGACCGCCGGAAGCGGAGTTTCCTTGCGGGTTTTCACGGCGATGCCAAAGCCGATGAGCCCGACCTTCCCTGTTTTCCGGTGAACCAGGATATGCTCCGGGCTTATGTTCTTATGGATGATTCGGCGGGCATGGATCTTCCCGAGCAACCCCGCGACCTCGGCCGCGACGTCGAGGAGGCGTTTCATGTCAAGGGTTCCGGCCCGGAACAGTGTCTCCAGGGAATCACCGGGAAAATCCTCCATGACGATGGCGTGTGGGGGGGAATCGGAAAAATCGTGAACTTTCGGAATACCGGGGAAATCAAGTTCCTTCAGGATTTTGTACTCGTACTCCAGCAACCCGCGTTCCGACTCGGAAGGATAGGGATTTTTGAGGCTTTTTGCAATCACGGGCAGATCATCCTTCACGCGCCTGCCCCTGTGGATGATCGTTTTGCTTCTCTCAAATATTGTGCCGTCGAAACGGTAATCGGGTAACACTATCATTTGCAGCCTCTATGAAACAAGCTCTTCAGCGGCATGCCGCCCATGGATCGGGGTGGGAAACGGTGCCCCCGGTCCCCACGGCGACCGGACGGTTTTTTTGCGATACCCAAGGCCAACCGTATCCCGGAATCAAACCGGCATTCCTGAAAGCAATCTCAGGCCGGCGCCGGCCTTATATCCTGAAGGAATCCGGCGGGGCCGAGTTCCCTGGAAACCATGTCGTACCCCGGGCGACCGTCTCTCCAAATAGGAATCCGGCAGGGCCGAATTCCCTGGAAACCATATCGGACCTTGGGCGGCCGTTTCTCCAAAAAGGAATCCGGCAGGGCCGGATTCCCTGGATAATGCCGGATTTCTAAGCCTATACCAACGGGTATGCTTTGTCTAATTATAAATTGAGTCCCCTTTTGGAATCAACACCTCTCTTCTCCCTTGCCCGGAATCCGGGCTTTTTCGAGGAATTACAAAATATTTTAAGTCTTGCAATAAAGTTGTTGACCAGGGGTGGAGGGCATGTGTAAGGGAGGAGGCGGAAGGAACAGGTTTTAATCCGTGATCAAAATGGACGAGCGAAACATTGATGAAGGAAAACCATAGCATATTCGAAAACATGAAGCGGGTGGCCGACGGTATCGTGAGCACATTCGGGCGGAACTGCGAGGTGGCGATCCATGATCTGTCCGACCTGAACCACTCCCTTATATATATGGCGGGTTCGGTTACCGGAAGAAGCCGGGGGGCACCCATCACCGATCTCGTTCTCCAGGCCCTGCGCCGGGAGGGGGAAGGAATCCGTGATATGGCCAATTACCGCGCAAGGACGGGGGACGGAAAGACGCTGAAGTCGTCGAGCACTTTTATCAAGGGCCCCGGGGCCCGTGAGAGGTAATTATGTCGTACACGGTAAAGGATATTCTACGCATGGAAGTGGCTCCCGCCCTGGGGTGCACGGAGCCTGCGGCAATCGCCCTCGGCGCCGCAGCAGCGGTTTCCCTCCTGCCCGAAAGGGCGCTGGACGGGCTTGAAATATGGGTTGATCCCAATATCTACAAGAACGGGCTGGCGGTGATCATACCCGGCACGGGCAACCTCTGCGGCCTGGACATGGCGGCCGTTCTCGGCGCCCTTGGGGGGGATGCGGGGCTGGGCCTCGAGGTATTGGATACCATCGACGAGGACACGGTGCGGGCCGCCCGGAAGTTCGTTGAGCAGGGCAGGGTAACGGTCAACCTGCTTTCCGACCACAGGGGGCTGCACATAAGAACCCGGGCAACCGGAGGGGAGCATGTCGCCGAATCGGTGATCAGCAAGGTGCACGACAATATCGTCTCCCTGACCCTGGACGGCGGGGAAGCGGAAAACAACCCCCTGGTCTCTTCAAAAACCGTTGGAAAGAACAACCTCGCCGACATGGAAGCCTGGCTCAAGGAGCTGGATCTTTCGGATCTGCTCGAACTGGTGGAAGACCTGGACGATGAGGACATGGCCTTTATCGAGGAGGGGGTGACCTGCAACATGCGCCTTGCCGAGTACGGGTTGAAATACGGCCCCGGGCTCGGGGTGGGCAGGACCCTGGAGCGTCTGGTGCGCCAGAAGCTGATCAAGAAGGATATGATCCTGGCGGCGAGGATGCTCACATCCGCCGCATCGGATGCGAGGATGAGCGGCGTGAAGCTGCCCGCCATGAGTTCGGCGGGGAGCGGCAACCACGGCCTGACGGCGATCCTGCCCATCCGGGCGGTAAGGGATTTCGTGGAATGCGACCATTCCACCATGCTCAAGGCGATCGGGTTCAGCCATATCATCACCGGGTATATAAAGGCCCTGATCGGAAGGCTTTCGGCGGTCTGCGGGTGTTCGGTGGCGGCAGGCGCCGGGGCGGCGGCCGGCATCACCTACCTCATGGGAGGCGATCTCAAGCATATCGCCGGGGCCATCAAGAATATTGTCGAGGATCTGGCCGGGATCATCTGCGACGGCGCCAAGAACGGATGTGCCCTGAAGCTCTCCACCGCCGCCGGAACCGCCGTTCAGGCGGCGCTCTTCTCCCTCCAGGGGGTCAATGTGCTTGAAACGGACGGGATCATCGGGTTTTCCCCTGAAAAGACATTGCAGAACGTGGGTATCCTGAGTACCGAGGGGATGATCGAAACCGATCGCACCATCCTCAAGATCATGCTGGAAAAGCAGTTTTCAGCCTACAAATAACCCACCGATAAAATTATCCGGGTCGGGCGCGGTGCCGAACAGGGATTCTGTTCGGTATCGCGAACCGATCCGGTCTTTCCTTCCCGCCGGTATAAAAATCCGTTGTCCAGGGAACCGACAGAAATAATATCCATAACACCAAGTGACCGAGTTCAAGCCTTCAAAGCATGATAGCGTGGCGGCCGACGTTTCTCTTGTCCCCCCCGGAGATTGTGGTTGTTCACCTTTGGAAGTAATCTCGTTTTATATTAAATTGTTATGCCGGGATTTGATGTGGGGTTCACTGTTGTTTCAAACCGTGAACGGCTGAAGAAGCAAAAGGAACCGTTGCCGGGTACTTCTTGTGCGGGATACTCCGGTGGCTGAAACGTTTCCATGACGGGCGGATACGCGGAACTGGAAGCGGCTGTATTTTTTTTAAGAGGGGAGCGGGGCCCGGTGAAGGGGGCAAGGGGAAGAGACCGCCGGGGCGGTTGTCGGTTTTGTTTTTTCACAGGGGGTTGCGGCTGCCGTCGGCGCATGCCGCAACCCTCGGTCAAACCGGGTCAGGCGGAGCGCCTAGGCCATGTTCTTACAGATATCTTTCCACCGTACAGGGGTAAGCGCCTTCATGTTCGTCAGGTCGCATGCCGGTACAAGGCCGAATTTGGCGGCGGGGATATAGGACTCCTGCCCCTTGTAAGGACCGCTGCGCATCACCCCCGATTCCTGGAGGGCAATAACCTTGCCGATATATTTTTTTGCTTCTGAACTCAATCCTGTTTTCTTCCGTGGCTGATATGTCGCTTCGTAAAACATTTCTTACTCCTTAAGTGTCCAAACATCTTGGTACAACTTTGAAATGGCCTGTTGCTCAGTTTAAAAAGCAATAGTTTTAAAAATGCGCATGGCGCAGCATAGCACAAAAAAAGGTGCTGCAGCCGGAGGGGCTGTAGCACCTTGGTGTTGCTATTGACAGCGGGGACGGCAAACCTGACCTGAAGTCCGTGGGTTTTTGGAATTCCGACACGATCCAAGGAATCCCGCAACCCCCCGCGAGAAAGGTTTATATATACCCCCGGGGGAATGTTATTGCAAGTTTTTTTTGAGGCGAGCGCATATCTCTTCTAAAAAAATCGAGGGCCGTCTCCGGACAGGAGAGGCATTATATGAGGGGCATATTTCGGAGGGGAATTTGAAAACCCCGGAACAGGGGGGGGATCCCCGGTGAAACCACGGTTGCTGGTAAAATAAACGGTTCCTGGACGGAGAATTGAGGCAACCGCCGCAGGCTTCGCGGGCAGGGTGACGATTTCCCGTACGGTTGATTCACAATGGGCGCGGGAATATAATAAAATTAATGAAGATTTTTCTTGCATAATAATTCCTTCGTGGTAATCAGGCCCCTAGTAAATGAAGGGGGTGTGGAGGACCTTTTCATTTTGCGGTTTTTTGGGACCTTTGATCCTGTTTCACGGACCGTTTTTCAGGGGTGTTTTCGGCGGCGGCCGGAGCCCCGGGACGGGAAGCAAAAGCCCGGGAAATTCCTTTCCCGGAACCTTGGGGGAGGTTGATCTGTCCATACGGCTTTTGTTGTGATAGAATTGGAAGGGTTTGGGCCGCTTACGATCAATGTGGGAAAGACCATAAATAAAAGAGGGATTATGCATGGCTAAGCCAAAATTGAAGGAGCACATCATCAACAGGGACTGGTGCAAGGGATGCAGTATCTGCATCCATTACTGCCCCACCAAGGTCTTGGAGCTCGACGAGGAAGACAAGGCCTTTGCCGCAAGGCCGGAGGATTGTATCTGCTGCGGGCTTTGTGAAATCAGGTGTCCGGATCTTGCCATAAATATACTTACGGAATAGGCTTTCAATCATGAGCGAAAAAATAAAATTTATCCAGGGTAACGAAGCCTGTGTCGAAGGAGCGCTCTACGCGGGCATCGAATTTTTTGCAGGATACCCCATCACCCCCTCAACGGAGATCGCCGAGCACCTGTCCCGGCGACTGCCCGAGAACGGGCACCGTTTTATCCAGATGGAGGATGAGATCGCCTCCATGTGCGCCATCATCGGCGCCTCCCTCACCGGGAAAAAGGTGATGACCGCCACCAGCGGCCCGGGATTCTCCCTGATGCAGGAGGCATTCGGCTATGCCGTCATGGCCGAGATTCCCTGCGTGGTGGCGAATGTCCAGCGAGGCGGCCCTTCCACGGGTAACCCCACCCATGTGAGCCAGGGGGACGTGATGCAGGCAAGGTGGGGAACCCACGGTGATCACTCCATTATCGCCCTCACTGCCTCGAACCACCAGGATGTCTTTGCCATGACCGTCAAGGCCTTCAACCTGGCCGAAACCTACCGGACCCCGGTGGTGCTCCTCCTCGACGAGGTGGTGGGCCATATGCGGGAAAAACTCGTGATCCCCGAAAAGGATGAGCTCGAGATCGTCGACCGGCTCAGGACGAATGTCCGCGGCGGCGTGGATTATCACCCTTACCTTCCCCGGGAGGATGGGCGCCTTCCAATGTCGGACTTCGGCGGTGTTCATCGCTACAACGTAACCGGCCTGTTCCACGACATGTGGGGCTTTCCCTCCAACAACCACAAGATCGTGAGCGGACTTCTCCACCATCTGGTGGACAAGATCGAGAACAACGTGAACGAGATCGCCTCTTATAAGGAGTACTACCTCGAAGACGCGGACACCGTCATGGTTTCCTACGGCTCCTCGGCAAGAAGCGCCCTTCACGTGGTGAGAAACCGGCGGAAAAAGGGAGAAAAACTCGGACTCCTGGAGCTCCAGACCCTCTGGCCCTTTCCCTCGGACATCGTCCGGGAGAAATGCGCCAATGCCAAGTCCATCGTGGTGGTGGAGATGAACATGGGGCAGATCATGCAGATGGTCAAGACGGCGGTGGACAGGCCCGAGCGGGTCTTCCTGGCCAACCGCATCGACGGAGATTTCATCGCGCCCATGAACATTCGGAACATCTTACGGGTCATCCAGGGAAAGGGGGTGTAGCAAATGGCGGTTAACGATTATTTAAGAGAGAGATTCTTCCCCCACATGTGGTGTCCCGGTTGCGGACACGGGATCGTACTCGGCGGATTGCTCCGGGCGGTGGAGCAGCTGGGGCTGAACAAGAACGACATGGCCATGACCTCCGGTATCGGGTGCGCGGCCAGGATTTCGGGTTACGTGGACTTCCACTCCCTTCACACCCTCCACGGCAGGGCCCTTGCCTTTGCCACCGGGCTGAAGATGAGCCGTCCCGGACTCAACGTGCTGGTTCCCATGGGGGACGGCGATGCCCTTGCCATCGGCGGAAACCATTTCATCCATGCGGCAAGAAGAAACATCGACATCACGGCCATCGTGATGAACAACCGCATCTACGGGATGACCGGCGGCCAGTTCTCGCCCCTTTCAGGCCAGGGAATCAACGCCACCACGGCGCCCTACACCAGCATCGATCCCGAATTCGACGTGGTGGACCTTGCCACCTCCGCCGGCGCGACCTTTGTTGCAAGGACGACCACCTACCATGCCAAGCAGATCACCGATCTACTGAAAAAGGCCATCTCCCACAAGGGCTTTTCAGTGGTGGAGGTGCTCTCCCAGTGCCCCACCCATTTCGGAAGAAAGAACCGGGTGGGCGGACCCGTGGAGATGCTGGAGTGGTTCAAGGAGAACACCACCCCCATCGGCTCCAAGGCCTCCAAGGAGAATCCGGAGCTGATCGAGCGGGGCATCTTCGTTGAAAAGGAGCGGGCCGAGTACTGCGCGGCGTATGAAAACATCATCGAAAAGGCAAGGAAGGGACAATAGTCATGGAAAGATGCAGACTGGTTTTTTCAGGCTCGGGCGGGCAAGGGGTGATCACGGCAGCGATCCTGCTTGCCGAGGCAGCCGTTATTCACGAGGATCTCAATGCCGTTCAGTCCCAGTCCTACGGGGCTGCCGCAAGGGGCGGCATGACCCGTTCCGATGTGATCATATCCGATTCGGATATCTACTTTCCCAAGGTGAACCAGCCCAATATGCTGGTCTGCCTCACCCAGGCGGCCTATACCAAGCTCAGCACCATCCCCAGGCCCGGCGGCCTCCTGATCACGGACCCGCGCTTTGTCACCACCCACAAGAAGGTGGACGCAAGGCAGGTGGAACTGCCCATGTACAAGAGCGTCATGGAACAGATCGGAAAGCCCATCGTCTTCAATATCTGCATGCTGGGGGCCCTCATCGGCATCACCGATTTGGTGAAGCCCGAGTCCATCATGAAGGTCCTGGCCGAGCGTATTCCCGGTCATCTGATCGATATGAACCGGCAGGCCCTCGAACTCGGTATGGATCTGGGAAAGGATTATAAGATCTGATCCCGGCCAACCGGCCTTAGATCAATCGGATCTCCCCGGCGCGGCGGGCATGCAGCCGTACCCGCCGCGCTTTTAACCAGGGAAAATCCTCTTTCCCCCTTCCCGAATTTTGCAAGCATAACGGGGATCATCACCCGCCCGAATGAATATCTTTCGGATGTTTAATGATAGCCGGGTTGTCTTTAAGTGAGCTCGGCGTTTTTTGCGACTGTTCCCTTTCACTGCAGATACAAACACTATTTGGAGGCACTGTGGTGATTAAAACGAACCTGCTTTGGAGGATACGTAATCTTTTTGCATAGGAAGCTGTTCCACAACGGCTGCCACTGGATAATCCAACCTCAATAAATGTCTTGATTTTATAAGAATCGAATCTGATCCAATATATTTGGCATGGTTTTTACTGGGTTGACATCTTCTTGATTTATCAATATAGTTACCATGCTAACTATGCGTGGCGCGCTGATATATTTACAGTAGGGCTACCTAATTGAGGAAGGGAGAATATGTTTTTTTTAAAGGATTTGCCATCCCGCGAAATGCTTGAAGTTTACAAGGAAGACTTTCCCCAAATGGATGTGGATGATGTGCAAACTGCGCTCATTTTATTGCGCCGTGCCAGCATTCTTCTTCGCCGCATTGAAGCGTATTTTGCGAAACACGGCCTGTCACAAACTCGTTTCCTTATTTTGATAGTTTTGGATCGAGAGCTCAAACATGGAAAGCAAGGTCATCTCTTGGCTAAAGAGATTGCGGAGAAACTTGACATCTCGCGCCCTATAGTTACCAACACCCTGAAATCCATGAAAAACAATGGGTTTATTAAAATCAACACGCATGCTCAAGACGGCCGGGCAAAGTTGATTATGTTGACAGATATCGGCTGCGAAAAACTTTATGCTGTATTACCTGGGTATTATTCGATTCTCCATGATTTTATGAATAGAGACAATGATGAATTTTAAACGACTTACTTTTATGTTCCTTGTTTGGCTGTGCGTGTATCCAATCGTTACCGGCATTCTTTACACTATCCAATATTTTGAATTGACACTTCCTATTGCGGTGAAGACTTTTATCTCCACTTCAATACTCGTCCCGCTTATTGATGTTGGTATTATTCCATTTTTAAAAGCCAAAATGAAATAACATGTTAAATTTATATAAAATCAAGGATCAGATAAAATCATGAATTCGATTTGTGTATTTTTAGGTGCCAACCCAGGCTCCACTCCTGCGTATGCCGATGCCGCAGAGGCGATGGGCAGAGAATTGGCCGTTCGTGGCCTAACCTGCATATATGGAGGTTCCGACACGGGGCTTATGAAGCTGTTGGCTGATAGTGTTTTGAATTCAGGAGGCCAGGTCATTGGGGTCACGGTTAAGGCCTTACGAGATAAGGAAATTTTTCACCCAGGTTTGACGAAACTTCACGTTGTTTCCACCATGCACGAGCGAAAGGCTCTTATGGCGGAACTATCGGACGGGTTTGTAGCCCTCCCTGGTGGCATAGGGACTTTCGAAGAATTTTTTGAAGTATATACCTGGGCCAAATTGGGGCTCCATTCCAAACCTTGCGGCCTTCTCAATGTAAACAATTATTACGCGCCATTGGGGACTCTGCTGGATAATGCGGAGCGAGAAGGTTTTTTACCCTCTTTGCATCGGAACCTGGTAATACAGGCGAACAACCCGGCCGATATGTTGGATCTTATGCTCAATAAGAAGAGGTAGATCTAAGCACATACCACTCATTTTGCATATTGGGGGGATATGAAAATAACAAATTGAAAATATACGTCGTTTTCTCAAATTAATAATGTCCGAGTTCGAGGGCTCCGCCCGATGAATCACAGAGGTGGGGATGGAATTGATCTGCTTAGTTTCGAATCTGGGAGAATTTCGTTGTTTCCCCAACCGTACTCCAGCGACGGCTTGAAACCGGTTTAATATGTAAGGCGTTATATGTTGATGGTTTGGTCGGAATAAGCAAAAGTGAGTTTGATGTGGCGGCCGGATCATAACTTCGCTCCCGCCGAATACCGGTCAACAGGCGCCGCCAAAATGTGGCCCGGCAGTGGAAAAAGGTAATAGCGGTTGCTTCCCGGGTTACGGAGATCAGAGGCGATGAATCACGCTGGTGACAACCCCCCAGACTTCGAAGTTCATATCCCGATCGATCTCTATGGGAGGGTAGTCACTGTTTTCGGGTTCAAGGAGGATCGCGCTCCCCCTCATGCGAATTCGTTTTACGGTGAGCTCGCCGTCGATAACGGCGATCACCACCTTCCGGTCCACGGGTTCCAGGGAGCGGTCCACTACAAGGAGGTCCCCGGGATGTATGCCGGCGCCGAGCATGGAATCCCCCGTGACCCTGACAAAAAAGGTTGCCGCCGGGTGCCGGACCAGGTGGGTGTTGAGGTCCAGCCTTCCCTCCATGTAATCGTCCGCCGGGGAGGGAAAACCGGCCGCCACGGCGGCAAGGAACAGGGGCAGGCCCGGCCCGCCGGCGGGGCAGGGCGTAAATATGCCGTCGACCATGGTGCTTCTTTTCATCCTCTTTCTCCAGCCGGCAAAAACGGTTGCCGGGATTATCCTTTGCCTGCGGCTCATGCGCCGGAAGTTCCCGGTTGAAGGCGGCCGCCCTCGGTGTTCCCCCGGGTCCTTCGGGCAGAACCCAATCTACTTTTCACGTTTTTAAACCTGACTGCGGGGCGAATACCCGCCATGCAGAGGGAGGCGCACGCGAACAGGAGGACCCCGAGGATATTTCCCCAGGGCATGAACGGGCCGTCGCTTCCGGCCAGAAGAAGGCCCAATGTCCAGCCCGATCCAAGGACAACGTTTGCGGCGGTGCTGTTTTTAACACGAGACGAATGTTGCATTTTATTTCTCCTTTTGTTCATTATATTTATAAATTGTTTATATATATAAACACTCGGAACAAAAAAAACTAGCGGTACTCCCTGCAGACCCAGATTACCTTGCCGATGATGCGGACATTGTCGATCTCCTCTCCCGTGAGAAAGATGGGGGCATAGGCATTGTTGTCGCTCATGAGAACGAGTTTCCGGGGATGTTTTTCGATTCTCTTGACCATGATGGTGTCGTCCACCCCCACCGCATAGATGGCGCCGGCGATGATGTTCTTGTCGTTTTCATCCACCAGCACCGTGTCTCCGTCCCGAAGTTCCGGTTCCATGCTGTTGCCCGTGATGTCCATGAGCACCATTCCCCGGGAGCCGCCCTTTGCGGAAACCCAGGATCTGCTGAAGGCGTAATGGCCCTGGATACGGGCGTCCACGTCGAATGAGCCGCCGCCGGCCGAGAGGCGTGCCTTTACCTTGGGGATCTTGGCAAATTCGTTTTGATCGGAACGGACAAAGGTTTCCCCGATGCCGGTCTCCAGCCAGTCCGGGTTCAGGCCGAACTTCCGGTAGAGCTGCAGGATCCACCTTTCGGGGATCGCGTTTTTTTTTCTGGCCTGGGTAATGGCCGAGCGGTTGATTTCAAGGGCCGATGCCAGTTCGAGCTGGGAGCCGATGCCGGTTGCCTCGAACACCCTTTTCAGGAACCCTTCGAATTTCGTGTGCGCCATATACCTCTCCTGTTAATACCGGTTGACAAATCCTGTTTATTTATATAAACAAAACGCGTTGCTTATGCAACAGTTTTTATCGGAAAAAGAACTTTAACGGAATCGGTTGCGGGCGAAAGAACTGTCTTTTCGGTGTTTTACGGAAAAGGCGGAGATTGCGCCGGGCCGGATTCCCCGCATGCCTTTCTTGAAGACAGCGGGCGGGATTTTTATGAAGATGATTCCTTATAATCCGGACGACCCTCTTTCCATCGACGTGTCGTTCAAGTGCAGCATCCTGGGGTATTACACCCCGTTCATGTCGTGCCCCCTTTGCCGGCATTACCCTTGCCGGCTTCTCATGCCCGGGGATATTGAGATGCTGTGGAACTCACCGCTCATGGAGAAGGTGTTTAGTAAACTCAACCACAGGAGAATCGAAAAGATGTATATCGCGAAAAAAGAAGACGGCAACCTTGAGATGATCGAATCCCTGGATGAAAAAAATCCCGATCCCGAGCTCTTGCGTGACGTCGTGGAGGTGTACGTTATCAGCAAGGTGCTGGTACCGGTGATGACCCTGAAGCCCAAACCCAAGGAGGAGCAGGAAAAGCCCCCGGCCGAGCCCGCCCCCAAGGCGAGTAAAAAAAGAAAAGAAAAAAAATGACGGCTTGCCTGCGAGTAAACACGTCGGGAACTATCCCATGACGACCCGCCGTGGGATCGCAGTCTGCCCACCCGTCGGGCAGGGGCCTTTCAGGTTGAGCCCCTGCCC
>PPCM01000731.1_pt1 | contig 21932 bp, 21 predicted proteins | sample 1555541 | NCBI WGS metagenome assembly PPCM01 (sample SAMN05284479, study PRJNA326546) | Marine sediment metagenome, whole genome shotgun sequencing project. | isolation source: marine sediment | place: Germany: Wadden Sea | collected 2012-09-05 | reverse complement strand
TTGGTAGGAGGATTAAAGAGCCTGTTTTCTTTGGAGAGACTTTCAATTTTTTGTTCTTCAGTCATAAGGTGGCCTCCTGGGGATGGTTTTTTTGGCATGTATCGGCAGAAAAGGTTCTTACCGGATGTCTAGAGTTATATACATTTTCCGTGTTGGTTGCACATGCTTTTCGATAAACGGTGAAAGAAATCCGCTGGCCGGGGCTTGAAACCGTTTGGCGGAAACTTCAAACCGTTTACCCGCCGCAGATACCGTTTGCAGTTGTTGCGCTAGCCTGTACAGTTACGGTATACCCCTAAATAAATACAAATTTAATAAACAAAGCGGCGAAGCCTAATTAAAGGTTTTGGGATTCTTAAACCCTTTTTGAAGAGGGTTTAAGGCCCCCGGCAGGGCCGCCGGAGGCATCTCAATGAAAGCGCTAGTCATAAATCTTACCCGTTTCGGGGATCTGCTGCAGACCCAGCCGGTAATCACCGCTTTGTCTGATCAGGGATATGAAGTCGGGATCATGTGTCTGAAAAATTTTGCCGGGACAACGCAGCTTTTGCGCAATGTGTCGCAAACCTTTCCTCTGCCCGGTGCGGCTCTGCTGGCTGCTCTTGACCGGGACTGGCGTGAAGCCATCAATATTTTCGAGTCGTATTGCTTAGAAATCGAAAATGAATTTGATCCGTCTTTGGTAATCAACCTTACTCCTTCAGTTTCTTCCCGGCTGATAACATTAAGACTCAGCAAGGGCCGAGAGGTGCGCGGCTTTGCCATGGACGAGTTCGGCTTCAACGCTGATACATCCCGTTGGGCCGGATTTCTGCAGATGGCTTCTTCAAATCGTGGTTCCAGTCCTTTCAATGTGGTTGACCTGTTCAGTAAAGTGGCCGGAATAGGCAGGCCTGCACCTTTTGAGCTGGCGGACCAGTCCCCGGAAATGAAAATAGCGGCATTGAAGCTGCTGGAAAATCCCGTCCCTGGCGCAGAAGGTTTTGTCGGCTTCCAGCCCGGAGCCAGTGAAGAGCGTCGACGCTGGCCTGTTGAATATTTCAGGGAACTTGGATTCAGACTCTGGAAAGAGAAGCGCAGGGTTCCGGTCCTGCTGGGAACTGAAGGCGAAAAAGAACTCGGGGAGCGCATATTGGACGGAGCAAAATTCCCGGCTGTGAATCTCATGGGCGGAACATCATTGCAGGAACTTGCTGCTGTACTGCGGCGGCTTGATCTGCTGGTGACTAACGATACCGGAACCATGCATCTTGCCGCCGGTTCAGGTACCCCGCTGGCTGCGATTTTTCTGGCCACGGCCCAGCCTTGGGATACCGGACCTGCTGCAGAGGGCTTATGTTGCTTTGAGCCTGATCTTGATTGCCATCCCTGTCCTTTCGGTCAGAAGTGCGTCTATGATCATGTCTGCCGCAGGCAGGTCGAGCCTGCGACTGTTTTTGCAGCCGTGTCTTCTTTTATAGATAGTGGGCAGTGGCCGCGAATGGAAAATATGGGAGCGCGTGCATACCTGACCGGGCGTGATGAATTGGGGCACATCTGTCTGACTTCTTTGTCCGGGCATGAGCAGAGCGACCGCCATAAATGGATTGTTCTGCAGCGGGAATTATACCGTCGTTTTCTTGACGGAGAAGATCTTTGCACTGTTGATTTGGCTGGTATGGAGCTTTCTGCCGAACTGCGGGCCAGACTGCTTAGAACTCTTAACGATTGCCGTGATGTTCTTTTTCTGATCAGCAAACAGGTTATGATTTTAGAGGCTAATCCAATTGAAGCCATGAAAATTAAATTTTTGGCTAACCTGCAAAAAATACAAGATATTCTGTCATCCTGCCCTGAACTTTCCGTGCTTTCCTCCATGTGGATGGTCGAATCCCGCTCCCATGACAGCATGGATGGATTAAAACAGCAGATGTCAGCTTATACGGCTTTGATCACTGCCATGATTGGGATTGTCGAGTAACGTTGGCATGAGTCTTGAATAAAATAGGGCGTACCGGACCAACCGGAAAAAATTACGTACCTATTTTAGGAGGAGAGTCACTATGATCGTTATTGATGGAACCAAAACTGAATTTGATATCAGAAGCTTTGATAATCTCGAGCAGGTTTTTGACAAGGTGCTGGAATCCGGCCACCTGCAGGACCGCATCGTTACCGACGTAAAAGTCAACGATGAACCCTTCAGCGAAATTTACCCCAACCAATCGGAAGATATTGAAACTTCTGAGATTGACAGCCTTGAAATTGTAAGTGCATCCGCCGTGGAAATGGCTTCCAGCATTACCCTTGAGCTTTACAAGGTAGTGAACATCATGGCCGGTGGCGGCAAGCAGGTTGCAGAACTTTTCAGACAGGCAGACGACGCCGAAGCACTGGAACTCTATCAGGATCTTCTTGATGTTGTCAGGGACTTCCTCGGTATGGTCGGCAGCCTACGTGACCAGTTCTCCATTAAGCACAACGCAGATTTCGAAAAGGTAGTGGAAGATTTTTCCGGTCTCTTCACTGAGATGACCGAAGTCCTTGAAAACGAGGACTGGATTTTGCTGGCTGATTTGCTTGAATATGAATTCCTGCCTTCTGTTGAAAAATGGAAGAATGTTATCTCCGTTATTCGTGAGGATCTCCGGGAGGTAGCCGCGAGGTAGACTGTTATGGCCGAAACCTTGGAACTTCTGGATCAGGCTCTTGAACTTGGATACGAAGAGCTGAGATTTCTGGTGGCAGGAGAAGTCGACGATGCCTTTGATGCCGCAGAACGAAGAGGTGTACTCACCGCTCAGGCTCTTGAAACCAAAGAGAGAGTGAGTCTGGACCAGATTTTAGAAAAACTTAACAAACTCAAAAGTTTGCAGGGGCAGCTTACCGCGGAAGCTAAAAAGCTTCACGCATCGCTCAGGCAGGACATCGGGCGCGTTAAGCAGGAAAGTACTCGCTTTAAGGGGTACGGCAGTGTCGCACGCGGCACCCCCTTGATAGCCAATCGTTACATCAACAAGGTTGGATAGACCGCAGAACGAATCATAAACTTCCTTCTGCGTAGCTACGGTACAATTATCCCCCGCTGACTTTAAAGTCGGCGGGGGATTTATGTTGTCCGCTGAACTACATTATAGTCCAATTGATGTGCTGTTCGTTTTCATCGCGCATTTTGCCGCTGCCGGTGAATTGGACACCGACCCGGCAGGTGTTGCTGTCCATGCGTTCAATAGAGCGGATTTTTCCGGCATACCAATACGGTTTGAAAACTTTTTGCCGGAAATTAAACATGAAGATGCTGATCAAAACATCATCATCAGTACGGAATTTTGATTCCACCAGCTCCGCTGCTGCCCCGACCCCGATTCCGCCGTTGGAGATGTTGATTACTTGATTATCTTCGTGTCCGGTGGAGCGGGGATCGTATGAATTGACTGCCAGATCCGGGATGCGGTCAACAAATGAAGTGTCGCTGGAATCCGCAGTTCCGCGCCAAAGTTTGACTCGGATGAACTGCTGGTCGATGACCCGTTTTCGTTTATGGCGGCGACGTTTGACCAGTGCAAATTTTGACGGCGGGGTCAGAGTTATCCTGCCGCAGCCTTCCTTGTCGCATTCCAATGAACTGATTCTGGAGCGGAAGGAGTTTACTTTTCCGGCCAGGCTTTCTTCCGGGGGAAACATGAGGATTATTTCGGTGGGTGAACTGAGCTGTGCAATACCGTGTTCTTCAATTATTTCAAGGCGTATGCGGTCCGGTTTTACCGCTGTCAGTACAGCCCGGCCCAGCACTGCATTGTGGTGCTCGGCAAGGGCAACATCCATAATAGTACCGCTTTTCTGGAAAAATTGCACAAAGTCGGTGGGGCCTTGCGGGGCTTTGGGCTTTTTGCTCTTGGGCCGCATCAGCAGGAATGCAAATGCAGCCGACAGCAGAGCTATCAACCCGGCTGCCGCCAGAATGAGGTATAATGATTCTTTAGGCAGTGTAGCCAGAAATTTGTCCACAGGAACAAGTACTTCCGACTGGATTAGTTCCATTATGTATTGAAAATTTAATTTATCCATTGTCAATTTATCCATAGCGACTATTATTTATGGGAACGTCTTTTTAGCATCTATATATGTATGGTCAGTGGCAGATTAATGTCAATGTTACGTAATTGCTGGACTAAGATGGATATTATGGATAATCCTCTCCCTTGTGTGCGGTTATTTCGTATCCTATAGAGAAATGATTGGTCCGGGATATGGAATTAAATTTTAACTAATTGAAAATAGGGCTGTTTTTTTAATGCTCGAAAGAACATTTTGTCATCTGAAGGGAATAGGAAGCTCCACCGAGGTCAAGATTTGGCAGGCCGGAGTTAACGATTGGAACGATATTTTAGGCGGCGTTGCCACCCCTCTCTCTGATGCAAAAATGAGTGCTCTGGAAGAAGGGTGTGATGAATCCAAACGCAGATTGGCCGAAAGTGATGCCTGCTGGTTTGCGGATCGTCTGCCGGCTTCGGATCAGTGGCGTCTGTATTCGCATTTCCGGGATAACGTAGCCTACATTGATATTGAAACCACCGGAACTGATGCCCATAGTTGCGATATTACCACAATTGCCCTCTGGAACGGAAAAGAGATCAAGACCTATGTTCAGGGTAAAAATTTATATGATTTTGAAGAAGAAATAGCCCGCTATCCTTTGATAGTAAGCTTTAACGGCAAATGTTTTGATGTTCCGTTTATTGAAAAATATTTTGGAATCAAAGTGGAAGCCGCTCATATTGACCTGCGTTTCGTGTTTCGTTCCCTCGGAATTACCGGAGGCCTGAAAGGTATTGAGCACTATTTCGGCATGGATCGTGGTGATGCTGAAGGATTGGACGGATATTTCGCTGTCCTGCTCTGGAACGAATATGAAATGAACGGTGACGAGCGCGCCCTAGAAACCCTTTTGGCCTACAATGTTCTGGATAGTGTGAATCTGGAAAATCTCATGATCAAAGGGTACAACCTGCACATTGAACGTTTTCCCCAGCATGGGGTTGAGCCTCTTGCTGAGAAAAATGAACCACTCAATCCATTCCGCGCTCATAGAGACGTGGTTGATGCTGTCCGGGCAAAATATTCCGGTGAGGGTTCATATCGCAGGTTCTGATTTTTTCAGCTGATACCGGTGTGATTCTTTTTGGGTTGGACCGATGGTATTTTTTTCCTGTATAGGCCGCTCACGTTATGGTGAGCGGCCTTTTATATGTTTTTATGTAAATAAAAAAACAATAAAAATTGAAATGTTATGTAAAAGTCTAGAGAAAATTTATAAAGAGTGACCATCCTTCTTAACAAATGGGAACAGTCTGTGCATTTCACCCGGAAGTAGGTAAAGCGTGCCTCCGTGGTTTTAAATATATGATGTTTGTAAGGAGTGTTTAAATGCAGGAACAGAGCACTGTTGAGATGGGTAAAATTCACCATGCATTCATGGGGCCGGAAGAGATGGTCATTGATCCGTCTCTATATTCTGACACCTCCCTCATGGCGGATGTTGACCGTATGAGTGATCCTTCGGTCAGGATTTCCGATTCCATGATAATGGGAATGGTCCTTAAATTTTTTTATTGCTACGTACACAAGGGAGGGTTTGACAAACCTGTACCTCTTGAGGAAGTGAGCAAGCTTTGTGAAATGTTCAGCCGTCATCGCAGCCTCAATGAGCCTGATGATGACATAGAGTTGATGAATTACCTGCGCCAGTGGTCTTTTTCTTTGCGCATGCTGGCGGACGTCACCAAGACCAGCCACATCATCCGTTCCATCGTGACCCAGAATATTTCCCCTAAACTCCTTGAGCAGGATGAATACGTGGGGCTGGATATAGGAACCGGAACCGGAATCCTGCTTTTGGCGCAGTATATTCACGCCCGCCGCAACGGATTCAAGGATATTATTCTTTACGGTATTGAGTACGACAAGATGGTTGGACTGCAGAGTTACAAGATTTTCAAGGAACTGGGCATTGCTGAAATTATTCTCGGCGATGCGCGTGATTCCAAAAATTACGAACCGCTTGCGAACAAGGTCGTGACTTTTGTCTCCAACGAGACCGTGGCTGCCATGCACCAGCCTCTGCGCCGGGAACATTTTGTTTCAATCTGCAAGACCCTTTTTCGTACACTCGGGAAAAATATCAAAGATGCCGCCTTTTTCCCTGAAGGACTGATCGCCTTTTGCAAGGATCTTAATGTTTCCGTGCTGCTGGCAAAAAATACCGCTTTTCAGGGTCCTAAAGAATATCACGATATGAACCTGTTTCCGCAAGGGATCATAATTGAAGGAAATATTGTCCCACTGCATCAGCTCGGAGAAGAACTCTTGCCCTATCTTTCTGAATGGGCACAGCGCAGGCTGCCGCGCAGGTGGTAGAACCCGGCACTTTACACAGCATCATAAATATATAATGATCCGCGCGCCTCGAAAGGGGCGCGTTTTTTTTATTTGATGCGCTATCGCGCTTTTAAGAATGAATTGATTTGCCTCCGCCGCCGGAGGCAACAAATATGGAGTCTTTTTTGAGTTTCGACCAGTTTAAATTTGACATGCGCCTTGTTTCCGGCATTCGGAGTGCCGGGTATGAGGAACCGACCCCGGTGCAGTTGAAGGCTATCCCTGCTGTGCTTCAGGGGCGCGATGTCATGGGCCTTGCCCAGACCGGAACGGGCAAGACCGCCGCTTTTGTACTGCCAGTATTGCAGCGGTTGCTTGATGATGAAGCTGATAAACGCGGTCCGGTTCGGGTGTTGGTGCTTTCGCCGACCCGTGAGCTGGCCCTACAGACTCATGAAAGCTTTATTGAGCTGGGCAGGCAGACCGGAATTCGCAGTGCTGCCGTTTACGGCGGGGCGGGTATTGCCAAGCAGGCCAAAGAAGCCAAGAAAGTTACCGTGGTCAACGCTACTCCCGGCAGGTTGCTTGATCTGTTGGAGCGTGGGGAGGTTGATTTTTCTCGAGTGGAGACCTTGGTCCTGGATGAAGCTGACCGCATGCTAGACATGGGCTTCATGGATGAAGTTCAGAAAATTTTATCTGCGCTTCCCACCGAACGCCAGAACCTGATGTTTTCTGCGACTATGCCTGATGAAATAAGCGATCTGGCTAAGAATATCCTGCGTGATCCCGAAGTAGTACGGGTGGCGGTGACTGTGAGTGCGGATGGGGTGGAGCATTTCTCTTGTCCCGTTCCACTTCATTTGAAGCAGAGTTTTTTAAAAGTTTTGCTCAATGAAATTGAATTTACGCGGGTGCTTGTTTTTGTACGCACCAAACGCTGGGCCAGAAGACTAGCACAGCGTCTGGTTAAGGGAGGATTGCCCGCTGCGGACCTGCATGGTGACCTTTCTCAGAGCAAGCGCAACCGAACCCTTAACGGTTTCAAGTTCGGTGATTTCACCGTTCTGGTTGCAACTGACCTTGCTGCTCGGGGCATTGACTGCTCGAATATTTCCCACGTTATTAATTATGATATGCCGGATAGTGTGGAACTTTTTGTCCACCGTACCGGAAGAACCGGGCGGGCGGATGCCAAAGGCATAGCCTATACCTTTGTCGCTGACGAAGATAAGCCCCGTCTAGCTGAAATAGAAGAAGGGCTTGGTCACGGGCTGGAACTTTTTTATCTTGATAAATTCAATTATAGTGCACCCAAGCCTGATTTTATTCTTCCTTCTGAAAATAATGACCGTAAGAAACGTAACTCCCGGTCGAAAAAGAAATAGATTTTATATCTTCCGGCTCCATGTTAAAAGGAGCGGATAATATGGATATGGAAATGAAAAAATTCTGGATTACCACTTTAGGTTGTAAGATCAACCAATACGAAAGCGAATCTGTTCGTGAACGCTGGTTGAGCATGGGCTATGAGCAGGCTGAAAATGACGCCGAAGCTCATGAGATTGTGATCAACTCCTGCGCGGTTACTGATGCTGCCCTGCGTGATCTGCGCAAGACCGTCCGCGCTATAAACCGTCGCAATCCTGAAGGAAAAATTATTATTGCCGGGTGCGCGGCCCAGGTTTTCGCCAAAGAATTATCAGAGCTTCCCGGAGTGGCGGAAGTCCTGCCTCAGGAGCGTAAATACGAACTGCTTAAGCTTGAAGAAAAGCCTGAACCTTCCGACGGTGAAACAATTTTCCAGCCTTTTGAAATTGATGACTACGAACGTTCCAGAGCGGTGGTCAAAGTTCAGGACGGCTGTTCCCACCGTTGCACATACTGCATTGTCCCCATTACCCGAGGCCCCAGCGTAAGTCGTGAAGCTGATGATGTTGTCCGCGAGATCAAACGTCTGCTCGATGCCGGATTCCGCGAAATGATCATCAGCGGCATCAACCTTAGTCATTACGGACGCGGTTTTGCCGATAATTTTGATTTCTGGGATCTCATGGAGCGTATTGAAGATGAATTCGCTGCCGAGTGGGGCGGAAGGGCAAGACTGCGGATCAGTTCCCTTGAACCGGGCCAGCTCAAGGAACGGGCTTTGGAAGTTTTTTCCAAGTCGAAACTGATTTGTCCTCAACTGCATCTTTCGCTGCAAAGCGGTGACCGTCAGGTACTGAAGCGTATGGGACGGGGCCATTACAAGCCGGAGGATGTTCTGGTCTTTCTGGATAAATTGCAGGAAATTTGGCCCGTTTTCGGCCTTGGAGCGGATATCCTGACCGGATTTCCGGGAGAAACCGATGAAGAATTCCAAAATACTTTGGAATTTTGCCGAAAACTTCCCCTTTCTTATGCGCACGTTTTTCCGTACTCTATTCGTCCGGGAACCGCAGCCGCAGCAATGAAAGGCCAGCTGGACGGCCAGACCAAGAAAGAAAGAGGCCGTATTCTGCGTGGAGTGGTTGAAGAAAAGAAGCAGGAGTTCCTGCAGAAAATTTCAGGAATGGGTTCGCTCAAAGTCCTGTTCCAAAATAAAACAAAAGGTATTTGTGAATTCTATTCCACATGCATTCTGGAAGAAGGATTCGAAGATAAAGTGCCTCGTGATTTAGTAGAAGTAAAACCAGTAGCTGCAAAAGACGGCACTCTGCTGGTAAAAATAAAATAAATTCAATTCCCCCCGGCGAAGCCTTAATAAAAGGTTTCGGGATTCTTAAACCCTTTTGCAAAAGGTTTTGAGGCCCCCGGCAGGGTCGCCGAAGGCAAAAGCCGCCGGAGGCAAGGAGACAAATAATGCCCGTAAGTATGACCGGATTTGGTCGCGCTGAGACCACCGAAGATAAATGGAGCCATGTTTGGGAAATCCGCAGTGTGAATTCCCGTTTTCTGGATTTGAAATGGCGTCTGCCCAATTCCCTGCGCGGTTATGAATCCCGCTGGGAAAAGATTGTCCGTAAATACGGTTCCCGTGGCAGAGTGGACCTTTCCCTCAATCTGGAAGTTTTCAGCACCGAACTGCTTGGCATCAGCCTGAACCAGCTGCAGGCCAAGGCCATGATTGACCAGCTCAAAGATATGGCTGCTGCGGACGGCGTGGAGTTCACCCCGGACTATAACCGTCTGTTTACTATTTCCGGTCTGTGGCGCGATGCTTCCAGTGAACCCGATCCGGAAATGGCTAAATCCATCAGTGCAGGTCTGGAAAATGCTCTGGCAAACTGGCGTGAGTCCAGAAAAGCCGAAGGCGCAGACCTCGTGCGGGACCTTGAAGAGCGTTTTACCCTGCTCAAAGAATATACTGAAAAAATTAAGGTCAGAATTCCTGAAATTCTTGAAGCCAAGCGCGAAGCCCTGATCGAAAGGGTTAAGGGTAATATGGAAAATCTGGGTGCGGAATACATCGAAGACCGCATGGTGCAGGAAGTTTCCATCCTGACCGACAAGCTGGACGTTTCCGAAGAAATCACCAGACTTGATGCCCATCTGGAACGTATTTTTGAAGTCCTGCGTGGCAATAAAGATGCCGGTAAGCGTCTTGATTTCCTGCTGCAGGAAACTTTCAGGGAAATCAACACCTGCGGCAACAAGTGTCAGGATGTTGATGTGAGCAGAGTTGTGGTTGAATTCAAGGCTGAACTTGAAAAGTGCCGTGAACAGGTTCAAAATATTGAGTAATTCGGTAAAATGCAGAAGCAGACATTATTAAATATCGGTTTTGGTAACTTCGTGGTTTCCAGCCGGGTAATCACTATCGTCAACCCTTCCTCTTCGCCCATGCGCAGATTGCGTGAAGATGCGAGACAGGAAGGCCGGCTGGTGGACGCCACTCAAGGACGTAAAACCCGCTCCATCATAGTTACCGACTCCAATCACGTCATTCTTTCGGCAATTCAGGCGGAAACAATCGGCCATCGTTATACCTCCGAGGAGAGCGAAAATGAGTGATGTTTTGACCCCGGAAAAGAAAGGGCAGGTGCTGGTCCTCTGCGCACCTTCCGGTACCGGGAAAAGCACATTGGTAAAAAAGCTGCGTGAAGAATTTCCGCAGGTCGGGTTTTCCATCTCCTGCACTACCCGTGATCCCCGTGAGGGCGAGGTGGACGGCAAGGATTATTTTTTTCTTGGGGTTGATGAATTCAACGAAAAGCTGGAGGCCGGGGAGTTTGCAGAGTGGGCCGAGGTTCATGGCAATTTCTACGGAACCCCCAAAAAACCAGTGGAAAAGATGCTTTTCAAGGGGATGGATATCCTTTTTGACATTGATTTTCAGGGTTGTATGCAGCTCATGGAATCTATGCCGGACGGTATTTTTGTGTTCCTGATGCCTCCTTCTTACGGAGAGCTGCGCAAAAGGCTTGAAGGCAGAAATACAGACACCGAGCCTGTCGTCAATCGCCGTATGCTCAATGCCATGAAGGAAATGGCTTCCGCGCCTAAGTTCGAATACTGGATTGTTAATGATGATCTGGAAAAGGCTTATGCGGAGCTTAAAGCCATCTACCTCGCGGGTAAAAATCGTCCCTGCAGTAATCCGGGACTTCTTGAAAGTATTTTAAGCACTTGGGAGTAATATGTCTGAATTAGTAGTTGCCCTTGATTTTAAGGATGCGCAGAGTGCCGTTGAAATGGCTGAAAAAGTTCGCGGAGTAGCACCCTGGGTAAAAGTTGGTCTTGAGCTCTTTTGTGCTGAGGGGCCGGAAATTATTACCCGTTTTAAAGAAATGGGTTTTAAGGTTTTTGTGGATCTTAAATTTTTTGACATTCCCAACACAGTGAAAGGTGCAGTTCGTTCTGCGACCCGTGCCGGGGCTGATATGCTCAGCCTGCATGCTCTCGGTGGGGAACGTATGGCAATCGCGGCCCGTGAAGGTCGTGCCGAAGGCGCAAACGGTGCTGACGGTCCGCTGCTCATGGCAATCACCATTCTGACCAGTATGGATGAAGATGATATTCCTTTCCCGGTTCCTGACGGACTCGGTTCCGCTGTTCTTGACCTTGCCCTTGCTTCTTCGCAGGCCGGTCTGGACGGCGTGGTTTGTTCCGGTCTTGAAGTCGAAGCCATCAAAGAAAAATGCGGCAGCGACTTTTTGGCCCTGACTCCGGGAATCCGTCCTGCTTCAGTTTCCGATGATCAGCGTAGAGTTGTTACTCCGGCGCAGGCAGTGGAACGCGGTTCCAACTTTCTGGTAGTCGGTAGACCTATTACAGGAGCTGATGACCCGGCTGAAGCTGCCCGTAGAATTGTTGCAGAAATGGAAGGATAGCGTTTGGTCCGATGATTGGTACTCTTGCTCAAGGTATTTTTTCCTCACGTACCGGTGATTTTAATCAACGGGAAGACGTGCAGAAATCCTACTGGGCTGTCCAGGAGTTGGAGAGTGGGGATGTTGAAGTTCAGGCATTGAACAATAACAACATCCCTACCGGACCTAAGCTTCTCATTGATAAAGAAAGGTTTTTATCCAATTATCATCCGGAACCAGAGTTTTATGCCAACACTGTCCTGCCCAGTCTCATGCGTCAGAATGAACGCATAGCGCGTGGTGAAGGGCATCGTAATAAAGATGAAAATTACAGTGCAGAGTATGAATTCAGTACTGCTGTTGCTGTAGATGAAGATAATGTTCGGGCCAATTTCGGACTTGGGTTGACTTTTCTTGAGCGTGGAGAAACCGACCGCGCCGAAGATGTATTCAAGAGACTGGTTAAGCTCAATGCTGTTTATGCGCCCGAACATAAACATCTTTTTAACGAATTCGGCATCAGCATGCGTAAACACGGCATGTTCGAGCATGCTCTTAAGTATTATCACAGGGCCGAAGAGATTTGTGAAGATGACGAAAACCTGTATTTGAATATTTCACGGGCTTATTTTGAAAAGGGGGATCTAAGAGGGTGTATTACATATCTTGAACAGTCCCTGGTGTTGAATCCTGATTTTGATGAAGCCGGTTTATTCAGAGATTTTCTTCTGATTAACGGTTTTATGAACGATAAGGGTGAGATCGCTATTCCCGTTGAAGAATTAGAAAAGTATCAGGATAAAGAGCTTGAAGAGCGTAATGGTACGGTTGATACCGGCAAAGTGAGTAAAGATGAAATTCCTGAGTTCGACGAGTTCGAATCAGAACCGGAGCAGAGTTTCGAACCGGAACAGCGTTCCGATATGACATCAAAACTTATTCAGCTGGATTTTTAACCCGGAAGTTTCTTACGGAGATTGTAATCACCCAAGTAAACCGTCCGGTGAAAGTTGTACAAAGTCTCGCTGCCGGAATGAATTGATAAAAAGGGGCTGTTTATGGCTGCAAACCGAATTTTCGGGGTTTTTTCCTCCAGAACCGAATCCACCGTGGGGACCGGGACCACTACCCGCCAGACTGTGCAAAAAACATACTGGTTTGCACAGGAAATGGATAATGGTGCTTTGCAAGTGCAGCCTTTAAATAATAACAATGTTCCCTCCGGTCCCAAGCTTACTGTTGAGCGGGAGAAATTTCTCGATAATTATCATCCTGAACCGGAATACTATGCTGAAGTAGTACGTCCAAGTATGGACGCGTTGGAAGGTTCAATTTCCCGTGGCGAAAAGCATCGTGCAAGTGGTGAAGGGTACAGTGCCGAGTATGAATTCGGACATGCCATTGATGTGGATGAAGAGAATGTACGGGCCAATTTCGGTCTCGGGCTGACTTATCTTGAGCGCGGGGAAACAGGACGTGCGGAAGATGTTTTTCGCCGACTGGTAGGTATCGGCTCCACATTTGAGCCTGAACATAAGCATCTTTTCAATGATTTCGGCATCAACCTGCGTCGAAACGGAATGGTTGACCAAGCCATTGAATATTATCTCAAGGCGGAAGAACTTAGTAAACATGATGAGAATCTCTGCCTGAATATCGCTCGTGCATATTATGAAAAGGGTGATTTTGAGAATTGTATAAAATACATAAAAAAATCCCTTGAACTGAATCCTGAACTGGAAGAAGGGCTTCTGTTCTGGTCCTACCTCAAGAATAACGGTTATATCTCAGAAGAAGATGATGTCCTTACAATAGATTTGGAAGCCTTTGAGAAGAATCAGCAGCAAAAACAAGGTCCCATCGCCGACCTTGATATTGATTTTTAGTCAGGAAAAACACGGAGACTCTTTTGCCCAAAATCTGGAAGCTGAGAAGTGAAGAAGATTTGCCTTCTTCCATACCCACTATTGCGGCTGAATTAGGTATTACTGAACTTCTTGCGGAAATCCTGTGGCATCGCGGATTTCAAAGCCGTGCCGATATGGATCTTTTTCTTTCTCCCGGATTGCGCAATCTTTGCAAGCCGACGGAGATTCCCGGTATTGAGCTTTCGGCGCAAGTTTTGGCTGATGGTCTTTCTCAAGGTAAAAAAATGGCCGTTTGGGGCGACTATGACGTTGATGGAGTAACTTCTACAGCCGTTGTTAAATCTTTCCTCGCCGACCGCGGCTATGAATGTGAACATTATTTGCCCAACCGCCTTGAAGAGGGTTACGGCCTGAATGTTGAAGGTATCAGGAAACTGCATGAGCAGGGCATTGAAATGCTCCTGACAGTGGACTGCGGGATTACCAATAATGCGGAAATCGCCGCAGCCAATGAGCTGGGTATGACAGTGGTTGTTTCCGATCACCATTTGCCAGGAGTTGAACTTCCCCCGGCAGCGGCTATCTGCAATCCGCGTCTTACTGAATACAACGGGCAAACTTTTGAAGACTGCCCTTGTGCAACTTTAGCCGGGGTGGGCGTTGCTTTCATGCTCATGGCGCAGGTCAACAGGTTGCTGCCCGGTGATCCGTCAGATTTGCGGGCTTATCTTGATTACGTGGCTCTTGGGACCATTGCCGATGTGGTGGAGCTTCAAGGCCCCAACCGTATTCTGGTTAAGAACGGCCTTCTGCTGCTTAAGGAAGCCAAACGTCCTGGACTGGCTGCGCTCAAAGTTGTGAGCGGATACGATATGTTTGCGGCCATCGGAGCCGGACAGGTTGGTTTTGGGTTGGCTCCGCGTATTAACGCTTCCGGGCGTATGGGAGATCCGGGCCGGGCGTTACAGCTTTTGATGGCCGAGGACATGGAAACCGCACGGCCTATTGCAAAGGTTCTGGATGAGCTGAACTCCGAACGCAGGGCAGAAGAAGATCGTATTTTACAGGAAGCCCTCGCTCAGGCTGAAGAACATATCAAGCGCGACAGCCGTGCCGGACTGGTGCTTTATTCCAAGGACTGGCATCCGGGCATTATCGGTATTGTAGCCTCGAGAGTGGTCGAAAGATTTTATAGGCCTACGGTTATGCTTTGCGAAGAGGACGGTATAGTTAAAGGATCAGCCCGTTCTATCAAGGAGTTTCATATTCATGAAGGGCTAACCACAATGTCCGAGCTGTTTTTGAATTTCGGGGGACATAAACTCGCAGCAGGGATGTCGTTCAAGGCTGAACTGCTTTCCGAATTCCGCGAGCGTTTTGATAAGGCCGTGATCGACAAGATCGGCGAAAAGCCGTTAAAAGCTTCGTTGAAAATCGACCGGGAGCTTCCGCTCGAAGACATAGATTACGTGTTGCTGAAGGAATTGGAGCTCATGCAACCTTTCGGTATGGGCAACCCGGAGCCTGTGTTTACGACCCCTCCGGTAGAAGTTCTGGAGCGTAGACCCATGGGCAAGGCCCATGTGAAGCTGACCGTCACCGATAAGGACAAGACCCGCAAGATGCCCGCCAAGGCATGGCGCATGGCTGAAGAGCTTGGTTCAGAACTTATCGGGACCACCATGCGTTTTGCCTTCTCGCCCAAGATTGATAAATTCAACGGCATTCCGAATATTGAACTCACAATTCGTGATTATACCAGAAAAAAGCAGCGATTATAGATTGTTCTGCTGTCAGGTCAGCCTTTCAATGTCGATGAATTCTGTTGTGGCGGTGTGAATTTTGAATTTGTGCCCGTTAATCTCAATCAGCGGAGTGCCCAGCGGTATTTCCATAGTCTGCCGGTGAATGATCTTTGGGCGGCTTCCCCCTTTTAAGTGTCGTATTTCAAAAAGAATAGTCATCCCTTTTTTGCCTATAAATTTGATCACATAATTATGTTCCGTATCCGGTATAACATTTGTTCTGATTACTTTTCTGAATTTCAGATTCTTAGGGCTGATTTCAGCCTGCACTTTTTTATAAACATCCTTTCGCTTTGTGGGCAGCAGCATGGTTCTGGAGAGTGTTCGGTCTTTGTTCAGCGTGCCGTAGAAAGAGTCCAGCAGGATAGCCCCACCGGGCAGGGATGATTCCATCAGCTCGTAAGTTACATTGGAATAGCCGCTTACGGTCAGAGGCGGATTCTGGTCCCTTGTAAGCAGCAGAATATTGAAATCCATTGTGCTCTGCATTTTAGGCAGAGTTATTATCTCTTCGTCATATTGTAGAAAGCGCAGGATGTCTGCACCTGCCGGGTAGGAAATCCGGGTTCCTGTAGGCATGCTTTGAGATCGAACTTTACGTAATTTGCGCTGGTCCGGCAGTCGGGTCAATTTTATGTTCAGGTGGATCTCCCTCTTGCCCAAAGGAGCCTTTTCCCGGACAACTTCAGCCGGAAGCGGGGGGGGAGGGGTGATTACCAGTTTGGGCTGCTTCTTACATCCTGTCAGCATTGAAATGCAGAGGGTAAGTATCAGTATGGGCAGCAATTGGCGTAGTTTATGACCCGAAATTGTCCATTGCATATTGAATCCGTTGGTTTTCTGTGTGCAGTGATTGATAGATCCCGTCTACTTTATCCAGTCTGTGCTTCAGGCCGCACTTGTTGGCAACCTGAATTGCCAGTCCCGGTCGGGCATTGAGTTCAAGGATCAGCGGCCCCATATTTTTGTCCAGTACAATATCTACACCGAGGTAACCCAGACCGGTTACGCTGTAGCCCAGTGCCGCCTGTTTGAGCAGTTCCGGCCAATCAGGGATTGAAACGCCTGAAATTGGATGTAGGGTGTCCGGGTGATGTGTGCAGTTGTCATTTTTCCAAACTGCACTGGTGGTAGTACCACTACGCATGTCTATTCCACATCCCATAGCACCCTGATGAAGATTGGCTTTGCCGTCTGACTCCCGTGTGGGCAGCCGGAGCATAGCCATGACCGGGATGCCCTTGTAAACGATAATCCTGATATCCGGTACTCCCTGATAGGCGATGTCCTTAAATATCGGGGCAAACTGCACGCAATATTCGACCATGGCCTTATCAGGCATACCGCCAAGGCTGTACATACCGCTAAGGATGTTTGAAATATGAAAGGATATAGCGTCTTCAGCAACCAGTGAATCATCCGGCTTCCGGAAGCGCGGACCAAGCTTGCCGGTAATAACTAAAATACCGTTGCCGCCAGCTCCGCGAGCAGGCTTAACCACGAATGAATCGTGCTTCTGCAACATGGCGGGAAGTTTTCTCAGTTCATGCTGGGCCTGAAAAACACCGTAGAGTTCCGGTACATTCAGTCCGGCGTCCTGAGTCAGTTTCTTGGTTGTGATTTTATCGTCCACAAGAGGATAGAGCCTGCGCGGATTATTGGGCAGTACATAGGCTCCATTGCGGGCATTGAGTCCCATCACCCCGATTTTTTTGAGTTTACCGAACCACCTCATTCTAACTCTCCTTAAGGAATGCTCGGAATCGGATCAGGTCCAGCAGCCGGAATCCTGTATAGCGTCCGATCATCAAGGTCAGACCCAGTAATACAAGGAATAGTTCCGGGAAGACAAAAATGAGGTGTTCGATAAGCAGGTTGCTCATGGCAAGGTAGGCGAGCACTGCTACAGCCATGGAGCCGATACTCTGCTGAATGGCTTTCCCGGCGCCAAGCTCATCCCACATGACCGATATTCTTTCAATGGTCATACTCAATATGACCATTGGAAACAGGCTTACTGAAACCCCGCGCGGGAACCCCAGTTTGAAGCTGACGATACTGATTCCCGCCATGAGCAGAACCACCACAATGAGCACGCAGGCCAGTCTCGGGACCAGCAGTAATTTGAGGTGCTCAAGGTAAAGGCGTACTGCCAGACCCAGCATTATTACAATGGAAAACAGGCAGAGCCCCCAGAGCAATTGTGTTTCACGGAAAGAGAGTGCTATCAGCACGGGCATAAACGTCCCGAAAGTGGTGATTCCGATGACGTTACGCAAGAAAACCAGCAGTAAGACCCCTATGGGAATAAGCAGGATGATCCGGTAGGTGGCCTGTGCCTGTACCGGGAGGTTGAACAATGAAAATTCAAGTATGGCAGGAGAGGTGGCTTTAAGGCGGTCAACAACATTACCCATGGCACTGACTGTTGCCGGAACGACCGAAAGCGTCACGTTGAGATTGCTGCCGCCGCTGACTGTTGACAGAGGGGCGTTGCCGCGCCACCAGGCTACAAAGTCAACCGGGGTCCCGAAAGTCCCCGTGGTTACATCAAACATGTGCCATTTTTCATTATGATACAGCTCCAGCCAGTGTTTGATCGGCGCATTGTTGGAAGTGGACAGGGTTATCCCATGTACGGACTGGGCCGGAATTCCGGAAAAGTGGAGCAGACGGACGGCCATATTTACTGCGCCCAACACGTTTTTGTTGTCTCGGAGCAGGTAGGCCGCATCAGGATATGTTGAAGGCTTCATGAGCCGGTTCATGAGTTGCGGTACGAATGTTTCGATGTCTGCGGATTCGCTTCCGACATCCGTAATCAGCGAGTTTGCAGCCAGCTGTTCAGCTTCTGTAAATCGGGGGTCTATGAGTTTTGGGATTTCTGCGGGGTGGACCCAGCTTTCCTCTTTGCTGCTTTTTTTGGGGCGTAAGCGGGCGGAGTAGAAAAGGTCCTGCTTTCCTTTGGCGGAACGTCTGGACCATGTTGCGGCGATATTGTCCGGGGTCCTGCTTTTTTGCGGGGTTCCGTCGGCGGACTGCAATACATGCAGCAGCCCGTAATCATCCGCAATATAATATTCGTCAGTGACCGTGTATCGCGGTAATCTGTTCAGGGTCTGCAGGGTAACTTTTACCGGTGCACCTTTTGCCTCATAGGAAACGTGGGCTTCAACGTTCCAGATTTCAGTATGTTCCTCTGGAGTGAGGGGAAAGCCCAGTATGAAAGCTTTGTAGCTGAACAGTCCCAGACCGACGGTGAACAGGATAGCGACAATTATTTTAAGCTGTATAGAATTCATGGCGGAAACTCCGGAAATGAGAATCTGTTAATTTATTCTGCCTCTGGATGGCTCAGGCGGTGATGGCGGGATGAATCAACAAGTATGCCGTGGCGCAGTTCTTTTCTTCCGATCAGCATTTTGTATGAGAAGTTGCTGCGGTCGGTCAGGTTTACGAGGGCATCAAATTTTTTTGTTCCGATATGAAGCTGTACCGGGATGACCGGTCTGCGCTGGTAACCTGAAGGTCTTTTTTTTATGCGTACTATCCGGGCATACGGGCAGGTTATGCGTTGGGTTTTACCGTGCTGGTCGGTTATGGTGAACGATGTTGTTTTGTTCTTTTTATCAATCGTAATGTCTGTGGCATGCAGGGAAGAACTGTCCGCTCCGGTATCCATTTTCGCTTCAATTATAATCGGAGTTTCGCGGTCCCAGATTTTGATGGATACATTTTCGATGTAACCGGCAATGATATATTGTTTATCCGCAGGCTTAACTTCAGGTTGATCTTTGGCTGCGGCAGTGCAGGTCGGACTTGCCAGCAGAAATAATAGTATTGGGATCAAATAATAATTCCGGTGCATTGTAATCCTCCATTTTCTTGTAGAATCACGTTGCTAAGGCGGGATTCGGATGGATTCATATTGAGTTATAAATATTAAGACCTAAAATTACCAAATCCGACCCTTGCAAAGCTCTGCAATAATAAATGGCAAAGGTCAAGAAAGCTTTTTATCCTCTTAAAACGTTGGTGCAGATGTGATCCCTTTAGTCTGGCAGGGTCTTGGGCCAGTTTTGCGCAGCATATAATTTTGTCTAAAAATCATAACTTCGTTCCCATGAGTGTTGACAATTGTGCGGGCGATTTGTAATTCAAATTCACAATGGGAATGAAATTCGTTTTCATAATCAACAAAAGAGGAAATGATGATGAAGAAAATTGTTTTAGCAATGGCATTTGTTCTGGCCTTTACTTCTGTCTGCTCAGCGCACGATATGTGGCTGGAAAAGAAAGGGCGTAAGGCACATCTGATGTACGGGCATCCCGGTGCAACCGATCCATACCCTATCAGCCGTATCACGGCCTTGACCGGGATTAACGAAAATAACTGGAAGACTCGTCTGGAGCCTGTCTACAAAAAGGGTGAAGCTTTCGTATGGCTTGATGATAACTACACCATGCTGACTGTCGAATTTGACAACAAGTATTGGTATCATACGGAAGAAGCTGGTTGGGAAAACTTTGAGCTTCCCAGACAGGTTTGCGGGAAAATTATTGATGAAGGCCGTTCTTACAAGCTTTCCAAAACCATCATTGAGTGGACTCCCGGTATGGATAAGCCAATAGGCCAGCGTGCTGAAATTGTACCCCTGAAAGATCCTACCAAGCTGAAAGAAGGGGATATCCTTCCGGTTATGATGTATTTTGAAGGAACCCCCATGCCCGCAGCAGGAGCACGTACCTCCACCACCACCGACCGCACTGTTGAGCATCCTGAGCTGGTTAACCTCGAAAATTCCAAGCCTATTAACGTTAAGATCGGTCCTGCAGGCCGTCAGGTGATCATCGGCAAATACGAAAAGCGTCTCGATGATACACGCCGTGTCTGGTACGCTTTCTCATTAAGTTTCAGAACCAGTAAATAGTTGTTTTTTTACCGGACGAAATTTTGATTGATTTCCTCCCCCGCAATTGGTTCGGGGGAGGCTTTCTTATGCATTTAAAAGATAAAAAACGGAACTTTCGCAATGAAAGTTCCGTTTTTGGTGAGTGTTTTTTTAAATAATTCTATAGCTTATCAAAAGCCTCAGCAGCGTTAAAGCTGGAGCGGACCAGCGGAGCGCAAAACATATGCGAAACGCCAAGTTCTTTGCCGTAATCAGCGTATACATCGAAAACTGACGGTTCAACGTAACGCTTTACAGCCGGATGCGCTTTTGAAGGGCGCATGTACTGGCCGATGGTGATGATGTCGCAATTGATGGCTGCGAGGTCGTCGATCACCTGCCGGACCTGTTCGTCTGTTTCACCGAGGCCGACCATGAGGCCGGATTTGGCGTGGATGCTGCTGAGCTGTTTGACCCGCTCGATCAACTCAAGACTCTGCTTGTAATCTGCCTGCGGGCGAATTTCAGAATAAAGCGCGGGCGGAGTTTCCACGTTATGGTTGATTACATCTGGCTTGGCGGCAATGACAGTGTTCAGCGCTTCCAGATTACCCCGGAAATCAGGGATGAGCACTTCAATTTTGCATTCCGGAAGCTCGGCGCGGATGCGTTCGATCGTCTCGGCGAAATGGGCAGCACCACCGTCAGCCAGGTCGTCGCGGGTAACAGAAGTTACCACGGCGTACTTGAGTTCCAGACGTTTTACTGCTTCAGCCACACGGCGCGGTTCGTCCGTATCAAGCGGATCGATGCGACCGGGGGCAATGTTGCAGAAAGCGCAGTTGCGGGTGCAGTTGCGTCCCATGATAAGGAAGGTGGCTACTTTGCGTGAGAAACAGTCCCAGCAGTTGGGGCACTTGGCGGACTGGCAGACCGTGTTCAGGTCAAGATCTTCCAGCATTTTACCGGTGTCGTTGAAAGTGCGTCCGGTGGGCAGCTTAACCCGCAGCCACGGCGGTATCCGCAAATACTTTTCCGAATTCTTCTCTGAAGGCATTTTTTACTTCCTCGGTAGAAATTTCTTTGCCAGCTTCCCGGGAAAGGGAAGTGGGGTGCGCGCCATGCAGACCGCAAAGGGTGATGGCGTCGAAAAGTTTCATGTCACTGGAAACGTTGAATGACAAGCCGTGGTAGGTGATCCATTTTTTGACACCGATGCCGATGGAGCAGAGCTTGCCGGGGCCTACCCAGACACCGGGGCGGCCTTCGCTTCTTGCTGCTTCCACGCCGAACCGGGCAGCGGTGCGGATCGCGGTTTCTTCCATGTCATGGAAAAATTTTTTGATGCCGCCGCGCCGTTTTTCGATGCGCATGACCGGATAAACTACCAGTTGGCCGGGATAATGGCAGGTAATATTTCCGCCCCGTGCAGTCTGCACCACTTCAGCACCCATGGCCTTCAGTGCATCTTCGCTGATCAGAAGATTTTCCAACCCGCCCTGACGGCCCAAAGTGACCACAGGAGGATGCTCCAGAAGATACAATGCATCACCCGCAGTGCCTTCCATGACCTGTGCCAGTCTATCCAGCTGAATCTTTTCAGCTTCCTGATGGGATATTAATCCCAGATCTATAAATTCCATAAGATTCTTTGGTACACTTAGCTTTTTAGGAAGAGGATTGCCTCCGGCGGCGCTTTCAGCGGGACCAGAGAAC
>PPCM01000730.1_pt1 | contig 22052 bp, 16 predicted proteins | sample 1555541 | NCBI WGS metagenome assembly PPCM01 (sample SAMN05284479, study PRJNA326546) | Marine sediment metagenome, whole genome shotgun sequencing project. | isolation source: marine sediment | place: Germany: Wadden Sea | collected 2012-09-05 | reverse complement strand
TCCACGTAGGATATTATCCAAATAATTTTGTTTCATATAATCATCAAATATTGGTAGATTTGATTCTGTATCAACATCATGAAGTAGTTCATCTAAACAATCAGCTGCTTCTTGTCTTCGCTTGTCAACATAATCGTCCTGTGTAATTTTGTCTGCGATTCCAAGTAGAAACTCCGCGCTATAAACATGTCCAACAAGTGTATTCATGCGTGCTGATTCATTTCCGTTTAAGTCAAGAGAAACGGCACTGAAACCAACTGGAATCTTATTGACAGTATGTTGTTCTAAGGCAAGTATTTCTTCTACCGATAACGCTTCAAACATACGCGCTCTTCTTTTAGACGTATCTTGTCCAAATACCAAACGATTGTCGGCAATTGGTTGTAATAATTTTTTGTTAAAACTAGAGACATAGAAGTTTCCATCATTAACCTCAACCACTTCAGCGGTATCAGCTGATGACGATCTCATACGGTAGAATCCAATATTGTCTTCTAGATGATAAACATCCATCCAACTACGTGTTAAGTTCGTTAAAGCTTTCATTGATGCTTGATTAACACCAGTTGGTAATAATTGTGATAACCCATCTATTAATTCAAAGTTTACACGCTCACTACTCATGTTAGTTACTTCAACAATACGTACCAATGAAGCAAAGTTCTCATTTGGCAATCCAAAATATGTCATTTTGAATTGTAAGTTCAAATCATAATTGATTTCTTCCACAGAAAACTCACTACGTTTAATATACATATTACGTTTCACATTTAAATCATTTTCACCAAATATCTCATGTACCTTTCCGTTCACTTTCGCAAATGTTCGGAAACCATCAGTCCCCACCAATTGATATGCTTTTACTGCTGGTGAAAACTCTAAGATATGACGATCTTTGTTTTCCACACCAAAACTAGCAATACCTTGTGCTCGATTCACATAGAATGCCCACATAGGAACCCCTCTCTTACCGGCTATCCCTGGTAAGAAACTAGAAAATGTCTTTTGTTTGTCATAGTTTTCTATCACAAACTCATTGTCTTTAAAATAATATTCACTCATATTAATACCTCTTCAATCTATGTCGTTTGAAATTATTCATAACGGATAATTCTTTCATATTTTTATTTTTAATTTAATTTTACTCTAAGTTTGTTGCTTGATATACTCTAACATAATCAATCTCCATTGATTGCGGGAATACAGAATCATCAATTCCTTGTAACCCACCCCAACTACCACCAACGGCAATGTTAAGCATTAAATGAAACTCAATATCAAATGGCCAAGTTGTTGAATTTAAAGGTGCATTTGTCGGCACACTATAACGAAATACTTCAACACCATCGATATACCAAATTAAAACATCTGGTAACCATTCTAACTCATAGACATGAAACATATTGCTAACGTCCTCATATGTGTCGTGACCGCCAATTTGAGTATGTAGGGTGTGATTATATGCCTCCGTGTGAATCGTGTAGTAGATTTGATTCTCATCATATCCAACGTACTCCATAATATCGATTTCACCACTTGCTGGCCAATCACCATATTCCCAATTAGTAGGTAACATCCAAATCGCTGGCCATAACCCGCGACCGGCTGGTAACTTCGCTTTGATTTCAAAGCGACCATACGTCCAGTTTCCTTCATTTGTAGAATTAATTCTGGCACTCGTATATTCATTCCCTGCATATGATTCTTTAATTGCTGTAATCGTTAATACTCCATTACTAACATATGCGTTGTCGGTATCACCATCAGTATAGTACTGGCTCTCGCCATTACCCCAACCGTGTCCACCTTCTTCAAACAACCATTTGTTTGCATCTGGTAATCCTTCATATTCAAACTCGTCAAACCAAACCAATTCATAGTTCAAGTCACCACCTGCATAAACAAATGATACGGTCACAGTGAAATTCTTTTGAGTCGTATTTCCACTACTGTTAGTAGCCAAATAACGAAGGTTAAACGTTCCTGTGTTTGTGACTCTATTTTCCTCATCTAATCCAAGTCCACCTGTTCCTTTTACTTCAACAGTACTGGTGATATCACCATCAACCGCATCAAAAACAAGCAACCCTGATAAAGGTGTAAAAACATCACCTTTATCATAGTTTTGCGTTTCATCAAATGTCATAAATTCCGGATAGATGTCACTCCTAGTAACTTCGGTATCTGACACACAAGCACCAAGTCCTAGAGTGGCTATAAAAGCCAGTAATAATAAGCTGATCTTTTTCATAATAAAACTCCTTATTGTCCTGTAATACCTACCGATTCAATTCCTTCCACAAATTGTTTTTGTGTAAAGATATATACAATGATAAGTGGTAAGATTGACAGAACTGTAGCTGCACTACTATAAGCAACAGTTAAACGAGAACCAGTATCACCAAATAACGTATCAAAGGCACCTAGTTTATCTGTTAAAAGCGGTATACTACCGTTTAAGAATACATTCGATACAAAGTCCTCGTTCCAGTTCCACACAAAGGCAAACAAGAATACAACAAAGATTATTGATAGCGAGATTCGAACGGTAATGTTCCAAAACACTTGTAGCGTATTTGCACCATCAATTTGCGCTGCTTCATACAAGTCTTTTGGTATTTTTTGGAAGAAACTTTGGAAGATAATAATTAGAATTGCGGAATTAATACCTTGTCCAAAGATAACAAGGACAATTTGTGGCAATAAAGAACCATAGAATGATAATCCTGTCCATGTTTGTAACATTGAAAATATAATTTGATGTGCTGCGGTTAATAACTGAACGGGAATGATGAATGCAAAGATCAAAGCGGCAAATAAGAATTTTTTTGCTTTAAAGTTATATCTTGCAAAGGCATACCCTGTTATCGCAGATATTGCTGTTTGGATAATCGCTAGTAACCCAGATACCCAAATTGTATTAAACAACGTTTTAAAGTAATCCATAACGATAATTGCGATTTTATAATTACCAAATGTAGCTTCATTTGGAATCCAGATAACATCTGGAGCAATCACATCAGATGTACTCATAAATGATGACGAAATCATTTCCAAAATCGGAAACAAGAATACAAAACAAACAGCTACTAATACAACGTATTTTAAGATAAATGAAGTCGTATCAGATATTTTTCTTTGGTCGGCTTTATTAATTTCAAAGTCCTTAATTGCTTTCATTTAAAGCCACCCCCATTTGTTTTTGTTTTTCATACAGTTCACCTGTTTTACTGAAACGTTTGTTCTCAACTACAACATGTTCACGTTCACGTAACCCTAAGACAACGATTCCAATAAAAATAAATGTTACTAAGGTATAAAGAATTGCGAATGTTGATGCGGTACCTAATTGTGTTGCCGTTTTTTGTATTTGATCCGATAACAATCCATACAACGGATTAATATTGTAAATCCCTACTTGTACAACACTAAAGATCGCAATAACCATCGCAGTTGATTTAATGTTTGGAATCACAATTAGCCATAAAATTTGCCATGCATTCCCCCCATCAATTTTCGCTGCTTCATATATTTGTTGATTCACTCGTTTCAGACCGTTAATGTATAACACAATCGGTACACCAGTAAACCATAAAATGATAATCAATTGACTAAACATATTATGTAAAAATGTTGCAAAGAACGGTATATACTGTTCAATCATGCTAAACACAAATACCCCGTCAACATCTAACAATGCATTCTCTCCAGCACTTACTCCTGAAACATTGGTTAATGTCGCATTCGATAACAAAACAACTGGCAAGAAGAATAATACACGAAAGACAGTACGTCCTTTAAAGTCATTATTAAGTAATAAGGCAATCAAGAATGAAACAATGACAATCATTGGAACATATGTGATTAGCAATACTACATAGTTAATTAAAGCTTGATAAAAATCGGGATTTGTAAATGCTGATAAGTAATTATCTAGCCCAACAAACTCAAACGAGAATCCCTTGGGAGTTTTTAATACATCATTAAAACTCATGTATATTATCATAATGATCGGTAATCCAACAAAGAAGATCATTCCTACTAACCAAGGAGCCATTAGTAAATATGGAGTTTTTTTGTTTTCACGTGCTGTTTTCTTTTCTCTTTTCAATTTTTGAAAGAGATCTTTCATTTTTTCAATCATACGCTCACCTCAACTCCACTAATCTTCTATAACTATATAATCATTTGCACCAACGGTATTTCCGTTATAAACCATGCTTTGATTAGTATAGTTAATTACTATTTTTACATCATTTGAGTACTCATTTAGTACAAGCCCGTCAGCAAGAACAATTCTTGATTCCCACGTTGCACCATCAACACTACCTAAGGCGTCATTGATATCATTATAAATACTCGTAATCAAATCTTCATAATCGCTAAACTGTGTCGAGATAAACTCATTTGAATTTGTACTTGCAAGTACGTAAGACGGTTCTTCTGTTAAAACAAATGAAGGGTATAAATTATAATCAATCATTCGCAACACATCGTTCGCACTACTAAAACTAAAGTTTGCATACGGGGCATACATTTCAACAGTACCTTGGAAAACCAATTCTATGAACGGAACAGTGTCCGATGCAAGAATATACTGTGAACTATACACAGGCATATTTAAGTACCTGTCAACACTACTCATTAAATAAACATTCGGATTATACGCATTAATTACCAAATCCTCATTGATAGAATCAAATGTTTCTTGTAATAAAGTAATACTATCAAGAGCCGTTAAATCATCAGTTGGTGCCCCATATAAATTGTTCGTAATTCCATCAATTGTAATACTCGTTTGTCCCATATCTTTAAACTCTTCAGCGTGATCATTTAACCACTCTGCAGCAACGGTTGTTTTCACAAGAGTTAACTCACTAATTGTCTGATAATTTGTAAGAGTTCTTGTGTAATACAATCCATTAATATGTTTCACAGCATTCCCTCTTAAAGTCTCCATATCTTCATTAATATAAGCATAATCATTCACGAAAGATACATCGTATCCAAGAGCTGTCATTTCTTCAAACAAATTACTAAACTCTCTTTTTGTTCCAATTGAACTACTAAAATCCAAGTCTTTTGGTGAAGTAAGAATCATTCCACCCTCTTGCCATCCCAGTAATCCAGAGTTTACATTCATAACTCCATTTGAGTAAATTTGATTTAATATATCGGATACATTATCCGCAGTGGTAGATACTTGTTCCTCATAGCCAAAGATTCCCGTTTTAGAATCAGCCATTAAGAAATCAATGCGAACCGGAATATCCTGATAACTTGAATCTGTCAAAGAAATAAGACCTTCATCAAGTAAATAATCACGATATGTTAACGCCATTCCAACATAACTAGCTTGATACGTATTACTACTTCCATCACCATTTAAGAAATCATAATGAATGTATAAATCAAAATTATTAACCGTATCACTTAATGTCGAATATCCTGGTTGATCTTCACTATATATTTGATTGTATTTTGCATTGTAAATATACTTACTATATGTTTGAACATAATGAAGTTTACTGGAAAGTGGAACAGAAACAATTTCCATGTATTCGTCTCCACTCGTAGCGTAAGCAACAAAAGCAACTTCCGTATCATCACCATAACTCATACCAAATACTGGTAACGTTGCGTCTGATGGTTCAATGTATTCTAACTCTACTTCATTGTAAGAATACGCTCTAGTTAGGTCTCCACCATAAACAGTTGCGTGATACTCATCTACTTCAATATTTGTATCTTCATATCGAATCAAAGCCCCACTACCATCAGGTACAAAACTATAACCAGGATTTAACCCATTTTCAGTGACAATATCGTACTCTAATGTTTCGGTATTAAAGTACTCTTTATATCCACCTTGTGCTCCCATAAATGGAGTCACACTAATACTTAAAATTTTCTCACGTGATTCTGATACAATTTCACTATCACGGATTTCATATTCTACACCTTGATCTGTAAAGTACATGTGGACTCTTACTTCCGTATCAAAATCATCATAATCAATATCGAGAACCCAATGCGATCCGTCTCCTTCAACTTGCGATAACTCTGAAGTAAAATCATCATCAGCACTATAAAGTGTATCAATACGACCATCAATTTCTTCTAAATACTCTAAGACCAAGAATGAATTCCCATACGCCTTACCTGAACTTGATAAATCTTCCAAAGGTGTACAAGTATCTTCAAGATTAGTAACGGTATATCCTTCAGTATCAAGTAGTTCTTCACAAGCATCTTCTACATCATCATCAAATGGGACATCTAATCCCGTTTTGTATGTAAAGTCAGCAGTCTTATCATAAATAAATAAAACATCTAATTCATCTCTAAAGTAGAACGTGAAGTAATCATTATCAAAAAGCATATATTGTTCTTCTGGTTGTTCAATTGTGTAAACAATCTTCTCTGGTGCTTGTTTTGTATCACGAGAGTTTGGAATATATGTCGCTAAGACACTCACTGTACTTATTGTCAAGATTAACACCAAGACCAACCATTTCTTTTTCATCATTTTATACAATGCCAAACACCTCCCTAAACACCACAATTATAAAGTCAAATATTTGTGAAATCATTAACTGAACAAAAATAATTGTGATTGCCAAGATTGCCATTAATAAGATTGATAATAAGACACTTTTAATCGTATCTCTAAATTCATAATTTTGGACTTCGTTGATCCCAATAAAGAGAATCATAAATGTCCATATATACCCAACTATTGCGGTAAACGAAACAAAGAAACTCTCGTCTAATGTCAAAATGTGAGTAAAAATTGTACTCAGGAACAACGCAAAGATTAACGGTATAAATGAATACGTTGTTTGGATATAAATCTTCTTGATTCCACTTTCACCTTGATTAATTGATGTAATCAAATAATTCGATAAAATGAAAATCAATACAATTGAGAAATACCCAAGAATAATAGCGTAAATATTCAAATCCTCAACATCTGTTAATTGATATAAGAATCCTTTAAACGCAGTATTTAATAAGAACGCAACAAATAAAACGAGCAGCAACGTAGTAGCAACAACCAAAGAACCTTTTCGTTCTTTCTTAATTTCATAGAAACCATTTACTGGATGCCTAACAACTTCTTTTAAGAATCGAAACTCTGAAACCAAATTAATGTTCCCAAACGACTTCATTCGTCTACCAACTGGCGCTAAATAGTGCCATTTTTTATTCGTGATTTTAAGCGATTGATACATTACTACGAACACAACAAGTAAGATTACTGTGATCGCTAAATTATCTTGAATCGAATTGTTTCGAATCTCCCAAAATGATTCACTATAAAACGCTCTGTTTTCCGCAATTTCAAAATGCTTCGCTGCCATATCATAATCACCTTGATACAAATATGCTTTTGCAAGTTGATCATTCCCAAGTTTTGAAATTTGATTTAACATCAATACTTCTTCCCACTTGGCCTGTGCTTCTTCATATTTTCCTTGTTCAAACAAATCCAATCCTTCGTAAATACCCAACGCATAATCGGTTGCTTTATACGAAAGTAAATATGCTTGAACACTATCTACTGTGTAAATATCTCCCTTGCTATTAACAGCTATCGAAGATAAGTTTGAGTATAGTCCGATAATGTCATTATCACTTGTTCCACCAAAACTAAAGATAAAATCTCCATATTTGGTATAAACATCGATATACCCCTCACTCTCACTTGAAGTGAAAATGATACCAGAGTTATCAACATAAATGTCGGATACACCAGTACTTCTTGTATAAATACCACTAAACAAGTTTGAACCACTTGTACTATGTTTTTTCACCAAATCACTTAGATTACTAGATGAAGTAGTCGAATACAAGATTCCTTTATCATCAACATATAGATTACTAAATGGTGATGGTAGTTTAATACTGTCATATTCTTGCCCTACCACGTCATAGAAAAACTCCGTTACTCGTTCTTGCGTTGTATAGTAAACAGGGTTGATTGCGAAGTAACCTAAGAATTCTCCCGTAATACTTAACTGCAATATCCCGTTTGATTCTCCTTCAGCAACAACATAAATATTCCCATTATCATCAACCGCAAGTTTCTTCGGTTTAAACTGTTCCGTTGTATAAGCTCTTGCCTCAGGTCTTGTAATTGATTCTAAGAAATTACCATCTGCATCAAAGTGGAAAATAGCTTCTGCACGTGGATCAGCAACATAAATATCGCCATTTCCAGTAATGGATAATCCACTTGGATTAATCATTTCTTCGTATGTAATTTCTTTTTCGATTAAACCTGAAAACGTATTATAAACAACAATTCTTGCAGAACCCTCATTATCTGGATCATAATCCGATATATAAAGTAAATCTTCCTCATCAAAATATAAATCTTGAGGAGATTTCAATCCCAAATCAACACGATATTGATCTGGCAAATAAGCGTCCTGAGTAATAATTAACTCACCATCCGTCGACTGTGCATAAGTGTAAGTTGTATTCGATGAAGCATGAACAACAGTAACACCTAGGAAGACAGATAGAATAAATAAGATACTAATTACGATTTTATTTTTCATCTTTTCCTCCTACTTCACACCAGAATGACTCATAGTGTTCATTACATTAGATTGCATTACGATAAAGATTATTAAGTTTGGTAAAAACATGATAAGACCGGCAGCCGCAGCCATCCCTTGTCCGGCAACACTAAATTCTGTTGTCGAAGTCAACGTTGTCATATAAAACGCTAAGGTCTTTCTAAGATCTGAATTCATATAGAATTGCGATGTAACTAAATTTGCCCAAGTACTTTGGAACGTTAGAATCGCAACTGTAGCTAACGCAGGTTTTGTTAGCGGTACGACAATCTTCCAAATAATGAAGATATCATTCGCTCCATCGACACGCGCTGCCTCAATAATTTCATTTGGTAACTGATCAATAAATTGCTTCACCAAGAAGACACTTACTGGTACTGCTAACAGCGGTAATATATGTGCAGAAAACGTATCTAACAATCCTAAGTTTACTACCACTAAGAATGTAGGTATTGTAACCGCAATCGGTACAAACATTAATGCTGCTTGGTTAATCTTAAACAATAAATCTCTACCTTTAAATTGTTTCTTACTCAACGCATACCCAGTCACAACAGTTAACGTAATTGTTAGTGTAATTGCGATTGAAGTAACAAGCAATGAATTAAACAAATAAACAGTTAAAGGAATCCCAGTTTCTTTTGCTGTTCTTAATAACATTTCAAAGTTTCTGAACGTTGGTTTTTGAACCAAGAAACGAGGTGGGTATAACATTAACTCATCAAGCGGTTTTAACGCTTGACTAAAAATATATAATATCGGTAACAACATCACAAGTGCGATCGGAATTAAGACTAGATAGAACTTAATTTGTGATTTATGAAATCTCTTTGGATTTATCTGTGCTCCATTTAAACTCATCGGTACACCGCCTTAATCGTTTTCCCCGAATAGGACATGTCCTAAACGGCTAAACGCATATACTATTAAGAATAAGACCACTGAGAGCGCACTTGCATAACCCATCTCATTACGTAAGAATCCGTAATCGGCAATATGGTTAACAATCAAACTCCCTGAATATTGAGGTGTTGGGTTTGTCCCCGATAGTAAAACCCCAATTTCCCCCATGTTAAAGGCACCTACGATCGCCATAACAGCACCGAATAACATCTGTGGTTTCATCGCTGGAATTGTGATATAAAAAATCTCTTGAACACGATTTTTCATCCCATCAATTGCAGCTGCTTCATATAATTCAGGATTCACATTTAAAATCCCAGCAAGCATTGCTAAGAATCCAATTCCCATCGAACTCCACAATGATACAACAATCATAATATTCAATAAATATTCTGGTGATTGTAAAAACTGTATTGGAGCTTCAACCAAGTCATTGTTTAATAAGAATGCATTGATATAACCTGTTTCTGCACCACTAAATAAACTTTTCCAAAGAATCGTAACTAAGATAGCTCCCACCATGGAAGGAGTATAGAGTAGTAAACTTAAATATTTACGAGGTGTTGGTTGTATCTGTGACAACATCCATGCCATTAAGAACGATAGCGCAAATCCACCAGGACCTACGATTAACGCAAACTTAAGGGTATTTGGAATAATGTGTTTCACAAATTCTTCATCACCAGTAATCATATAGATATAATTATCAAATCCAGCCCACTGCGGGGAATTAATCGCATCAAAGTATGAGAATGATAGAATAAATGCAATAAGGATTGGTACGATAATAAACGCCAAAAATATTAACGTATAAGGCGCAACAAGCGCAATACTTGATAATAAATTTTTAGACTTGTTTGATAATTTCTTTTTCTCTTTTTGCTCTACGCTCTTCTTCATATCAATCACCCGCGTTCTGTCTCATTTTTTCTTCAATCCATTCAACATCAGCAACAACGTATTCTTGGACTAAGATTCCATCTTCATAGTACCCGAATTCTGTTAACTTTCGTTCAATTTCCCTGTTCATGTCAACGACGACATCGTCAATCGCAACACGTGCTGAATTATTATCAAATACCATCTTATTCCATATGTCTGATAACCCTCGTTCCACTAAGTATTCACCTGGTGTACGAGGAACATCTCTTAACCATTCAATTTGTGATAAGATAATATCTTTGTCATCTTGTGGTATTGGTAATTCTTCAATCGCATTATAGTTCGAACTCAACCATAAGTAAGTAGGACCATATGTTGATAATAAATTATTTGCAAACTCTATTTGTGTATCTGTTGATAACCACCATTTATAGAATTCCCAAACATCATCCGTTTTCTCACTATCATTAAAGATAATTCCTGACATTCCATTCCCAACATACCAACGATTTTCTTCTCCTGTTTCTTCATCTACATAAGCAAGTGTCGGAGCTAACTCCCATTTACCTTCAATTTCTGGAGCTGATGTTTTTACCGTTACATAATCATTGAATGTAACAACACCGATTGGTAATGAACCATATCTGAACTCGTTATAGAATGATGGAACTTGTGTTGGAACACTATATGTTGTAAACAAGTCACCTAAGAACTGAAGCGCTTCTACACTAGCTTGATCATCCAGTGCTACACTCGTTCCATTTTCAGAATAAATCTCTCCACCATATTGGTATATTAACGGTGTCGTTTGATAGAACCATTTTGTTGAAGTATCACCCGCAGTTGGATAATAGAAGTTCATATCATATCGTTGTAATTGTGGCAAAATTCCTATTAAATCATCCCAAGTATCTGGAACATCTAAATCCAATGTCTCAAAAATATCACTACGATACATCAAGGCACTGAAATTAATTGTTTCTGGCAATGCATAAACACCTTCATTAAAGGTATAAGAAACCATAGATCCAGGAACAAATTTATCGCTAGAATATGACCAAAAATCATCGAATTCTGTCATATCATATAACGCTCCACGTATTGCTAGTTTATAAGGCACATATGAAGGTAACCCTAAAGCCCCATCAGGAGTAGTATCTCCCGCACTAGCCAACACTAATTTATCTACATTAGGCATTACACTAAAATCAACTTGAATACCTTCTTCTTCTAAATAATCACTTGAATCAGCCATTTTTTGCATCGCATCTACATATGTTGTAGAACGACCTACCCATATTTGAATCGCGTCACTACCTTCTTCATACGTGTAATATTTATCACTAGCTAAAGCGTAGTAGAAGTCTTTGATCACGTATCCAAATTGTTGGAAAATATTTGCATCCAAATTCTTAACTTCATCGTTTGAGAGAATAATTTTATTGAAACTAATATCTTGTGTTTCATAATAAGAAATTGAATCACCTAAATATTGATTTACAGAACTAGAACCACTATATAAGTCATCGATATAAAGTGGTAGATCATCCGGTTTTTCACTCACTTCTTCCACTACAGCAATTGCCATGTTTAAGTAAGAAAGTTCACTCGATAAATCCTTTTCTAATGAATATTGTGATAACACCAATACATTGTATTTAAGGATTGTTTCATATGCAGCTAAATTCTCCTCTGTTTCAGGTAAAATCTCGGTTAAATTCCATGTACGGTCTTTATCTGCTGAATCCCCTGAAATTTTCTTTATATCTAAGGCAAATGCATTGATATGATCAATCACCAGTTGCAAGTCATTGATACTATTAGCAAGTGGTGCAACTTCAGCAGTTAATGTAATTTCATTAACTCCTTCTTGTAAATAGAATTTAAAAGCATCCTCATCACCAAATGTTAATACTTCCCAATTATTATCCGTCGCTTGCACTTGATAAGATTTCACTTCACTAAATGGAATCTCACCATTGATTCTAATTGTTCTAAAAACGTCAAAATCTGCTGAATCAGTTTTGTAGTAAAGGTTTATTTCATACATTCCTTCGCTAGCTACTTCAACAACATAAGTTATATTTTGTCCTGATTCATCCCATGATTCTACTAAGTTTATTTTTTTATACTCCGCATCAAATGGTTCTAAGTCAGGTGTTTGTTGGTTATCAACTCGAACAAATGAAGAATTTTTAAGAATATAATCCGTTGCATATATCTCATCAAGTTCTTCACCTAATTCTACATTCGAGTATTGATTCTGATAATCAAGATAAGTCATAGTTTCTCTTGGAGCGAACACTTCAACATCTCCTACAACTAGAATTTCTGTTGAATCATTTTCAATAACAACAATATTGTTACCAGTTTCCAAATAGAATAATAATCCTTCTTCAGTATAGTAACGATTATCGTATAAATTCGTTTCATGCCATCCTAACACAACTTCTTGCTTCGGATTAAATTCATCACCATATCTGTCTGTGTCGTAATCTTTTGTCTCATCTTCCCAGATTATTGGTATTGAAATTAATTCAGCCTCATCAAAAGGACTTTCGTTATTAACAGTAACATTTACTAGATAATCATTTAACGTTTCACCTGTTAAATAATAATCCAAGTTTAAATAATAATAACCCGCTTCTTCTACAGTAACTGTATAAGTTGCAGGATGATCTCTATAAGCATTCACCACTCTTGCCCCGTCATATTCATAAAGATCAGTAGTTTCACCAGAAGTATAGTTAGCAATACCATCTTCAAGTGAATAATCAATAGCTACATCATTGATTAAATCGATGTAGCTATTTGCATTCAAACTGTCACTTAAATAATCGTAGGCATCATGATATGACGAAGAAGTAACTTCGTTTTCATACTCCGTAAGTCGGCTATTCTTACCAGTTACCGCTACAATAACCAAGGCAACCACAGCAAGTATCGGTAAAAATTTTATTAGTCTTCGTTTCATAATGACACTCCTTAAATAGTTATTTATTCACTAAATCTTGTATCATCTTCCGTATAACCATAATGATCAACCAAAGAATCTTGTACTTCTTTCCACGCCATATCTAGACGATCGTTAAATGTATCTGTCCAAGCCGATAAGTTTGATTCAAATGTATCTTCCCATTCTGGATCAGCTAGGTTGATTGCATCATCACCTTCACCAATTGAATAGAAATACCAGAACTCATCAAATATCATTTCTCTTGATTCTGTTACTTCATCCGTATAGAACCATGGATAAACCTTATCGGAGATTGCTTTTACTCCACCATCTTTAATAATATCCATAACTGCATTCCATCCGTCCAAATCTTTGTAGTAACTGTTATCACCGATTGTATACCAAATTGCTAATTGCTCATCGAATACATCACCAGTAGTAACTGGGATTGATCCGTCAGCAGCACCTTTGTAAATCACGATTTCATTATCTTCTGTTATTTTTCCATATTCTTGATCCGCTCTTGCTTGCCAAGCTCTTGTATCAGCAACCATGAAACTCGCAAACTCATAAGCCAAATCTAATTTTGCTTGCTCTTCTTCATTACATTCAGGATCATCATCATCGTTACAATAATTGTAAACACCAACAGGGTCTACAACTGTTGAAATTGTATTTCCGCTTCCTTCGTAATCAGGGAATGGATATAAATCAAATCCATCAGGAGCAGCAAGTGGATCATCACGTAATGTAAAATTACTAATATACCAAGGTTCTTCTGGGTAAATTGTTACAACTCCATCACTAAACGCAACAGGTGCCCAACTACCATGATCTGAGAAATATGAATTTTCTTCACCATCATCATGAGAATAGAATTGATATTCATCCCAAACCTTCATACCTTCACTAAAGAAATCTTTCACACTGTCGTTATCTAAATCTACTTCACCGTCATCATATAACGCATCATAGATAAACATTTGTTTTGCCCAAGAACTTGGAAGTGATGCTAAACCACTGTATCCATCACTGAATCCCATTCCGTTTTCAACTAACTCACTAAATTCTTCGAATGTCCAATCAGGATCCACTTCATCTAAGAACTCATCTTCGATTATGTTTGGGTTAATAAACATTCCATGAGGAATAAAATATCCAGGTAATGTTGCTTGAATACCATAGAAATTCCCTTGTGATAATAAATCAGGATTTATCGTTTGATATAAATCATCATCTTCATAGATACTTAAATCCGCTAATACCCCTTGTTGTAACAGTGAAACTGTATCACTAATCGCAAATACAGCTGGGTATACATCGTTATTGTCTTTATAGTTGGCTAATTCTTGATCCCAAGAAACACCACCATCATTCGGTCCATTCACTTTTCCATAAAAGTTAATTTTTACATCCGGGTAAATTTCATTAAACGCTTTCGCTGTAGCATATATTGAAGCCACTTTCGTATTTGTTAAATCCCCAGCTTCAAACGTTTGATGTCCAATATCATTATAAGTAAGTCCGTCTCCAGCCCAAGTCACTAAATCAATCTCACCACTAAAGGCTTTAACCTCATCATCTTTCTTACATGCAGTAAGTGAAAGACCAGTTGTTACTATCAGTAACGCAATTAATAATTTTTTCATAATTTCCTCCTATTATGTCTTACTTCTATTTTACAAATATATTTTATCAAATACAATTATTACACATACATAACCACTAACCAGTTATATAGTTAAGAAATCAAGAAAACCGATTTCTCTTGTTTACGCTTTCATTATATGATAATTTCATTGTTTTGTCAATAAAAACATCTTAAATATATATAGTGTTACTTCTCTTTATTTTGGCTTTAAATAGCCGTTTATAAATACATTATCAATTAATTATAATTTACATACATCTTACTATCAACGAAATATTGAAAACGATTTTTATAAGCAACTACTGACCACATATAAATAAAAAGGCGAGCAAATTATGCTCGCCTTTAATCGTCCTTATAATAATTAGTCTAATTCTTGAACAGTTACATTATCAAGATAAACATTTGTTACAATTGATTCTTCATCAAACATTCCTAGTTCAAATGTTAATACACCATTGCTTGTTGTATCTTCTGAAACAGTGAACGTGAATGTATATTCTGTTTTTTCAGTTGTTAGGCTAAAGATTTGTGCCTCAGCATAAGCTACGAACCAAGGTGCTCCGTCCAATAATACACCAACTTGCGATGACATTTGACGTGCTGCATCAGCATACGCTTCAAATGTTACAACATATGTTTTCCCATTTTCATAAGAAATTCCCGCTTGGTGAATACGAGGTGCTGCAGGTCCAGCCCATGATACTTCTGTGATTTCAATTTTTAATTCTCCACCATCAATTGTTACATTAGCAGCTCCACCTTCAAATTCACTTTTAATCCAAACACCAATTTGTCCAGCGTCTTCAAAATCACCATTCACGATTTGGTTTTCACCAGCTACAGGTTCCCCTTTAGCAATTTTAACTGTTGAAACTTTCATTGCACTTAAATCATTTGAGTTTGTTACATTATAAATTAAAGTACATTCGATAGCTCCAGTTGTTAATACACCATCATCATCTAGTAATAAACATTCTGTTCCTGATATTGTAATGTCAGCAGTAATATCTCCATCAATACTATCTGTAGCCGTTACTCCAGCCATAGGATCAAACGAATCACCAGCTGTTAAACTTACAATTGATTCAATTCCAGCAAACGTAGGTACCGTCGCTTTTACTTCAGGTTCAGTATCTCCCGTACATGCTGACAATGTTGCTACAGCTACTAAACCAATTAATAATGTTAATACTTTTTTCATTTTCTATTCCTCCAAATTTTATATATAATTTTATTTTTTATAAATTTATTCATTCAAATCTTGTAACCCAGACGCCTGGTATACACGTACATAATCAATCACAAATTCAGCACTTGTTAACGTTTCATCAATCCCTTGTGCTCCACCCCAGTTACCTCCAAATGCCAGATTCAAGATAACATAAAATTCTTGGTCGAACGGCCAAATTTGCCAATACTCTTCCTCTGTCAAAGTCGTATAAGCGTCTATTTGAAACTTATAAGTGTTAAACACTTCACCATCAACAGACCAAACTATTTTATCCGGTAGCCACTCAATCGAATACGTATGGAACTCCGTTGAAGCAGTTTCAATAGTTGTGTTCCCACCACGTTGTGTCCCTCTCACACCATTATAGTCATCGGTATGAATTGTTCCATAAATACGATTTTGATCATATCCAACATGTTCCATAATATCAATTTCACCACTACGAGGCCATCCACCATAAACTGATTCTTCAGGCATCATCCAAAATGCAGGCCATGTTCCGAGTCCAGTAGGAATCTTAGCGCTCATTTCAATTTTTCCATACATCCATGATTCATTACCCGCTGTGGTTATTTTTCCTGATGTATAATTTCTAGTATTATAATCCTCTTTTAATAGCGTAATTGTTAAATACTCACCGTCAACATATAAATTATCAGTTCTATCTGTATAATATTGGATTTCATTATTACCAAATCCGCTACCACCAGTTACTATATTCCAGTTACTAGAATCAGGTAATCCAGTATAATCAAATTCTTCAGACCACACCAAACTATATTCTCCAACTTCATAATCAGCCAATAGTTCAAAGAAATCAGTAATAACTACCGTTACCTTCTCTTCTGCCTTTTTACCAGAACTATTAATTACTGTATATGTTAAAGTATACGTTCCAGATTTCGTTATTTCTCCAGAAGATGTCAGTTCAAGAGCTTCTGTTCCCAACACAAACAATTGATCTGTAATGTCTCCGTCAAGAGGATCAAACGCAAATACACCAGCTAGAGGATCAAATGTGTCTCTCGTTTTTAATGTGTATGTCATATCCTCAGGTAATCCTTGTATATCCGGTGTGTAAGTTGTCCCGTCAACAACAGGCTCATCACATGCAGCTAAACTGAACATAGCAACAAATAGTACAATCAAAGCCATAAATTTATTTTTAGGGGCCTTCATTTAAATTCCTCCTCATCAATTTTCACAAAGAAAACCGATTTCTTAATGATTACGTTTTCATTATACATACAACAACCAAGGTTGTCAACTATATTACGGTTATTTTTAAAACGCTACCAAACTACAAAATGGCTTAATTATTTTAGTTAAGCCATTACATGTAACTATTTTTTTCTATCTAATTTTACTTGTTACAATTTTTATAGAAAACGTTTAAGGTGTTTTTGAAAATAAAGAAAAAAAGACAAACACACAAGTGCTTGTCTTACATTGAATCTCTAGTAATAAATACAGGTTTAATTCTCAACTCACCAAAGTCAGCTTCTTGATCTGGATTCTCAATAAGATTAATCAAATATCTTGCAGCTTCCGTACCAATTTGATGTTTTTCTTGTCTCAGTGTAGTCAGAGGTGGTTCGAAATACTTACAAAACGGATTGTCATCAAACCCAATAACCGCTACATCTTCAGGAACTTTAAACCCGTTTTCTTTCAATCTCTTAATAACTCCCATCGCAATTTCATCACTACCAGCAAAAATAGCAGTAGGTCGTTCTTTTAGGGAGAAAAACTGTGATGTTGCCCTGTATCCAGACTCAAATGAGAACTGTTCAGCAAGCATAATAAGATCTTCTTCAACTTCTATTCCATTTTCTTCAAGACCTTCTCTAAAACCTCTAATACGCTCTGCGCCAGCAATCGAGTGTTCCGGTCCAGCAATATGACCTATCCGAGTATGTCCTTGTTCTACCAGTTTGTTTACTGCCAATTTACCACCGAATATATTATCCGTCATAACAGAATAAATCCCATCACATAACAAATCAGTTGTAACAGAAGGAATATCACTTTCAATTAATTCAATTAAATCTTTATCAGAAGGTTCGGCAACTATAATAAATACTCCATCTAAATTTTTATATCTACAAAATTCAAGATAAGACATCTCTGTTGTACCAACATGTTTTATCACAAATGTAATTTCATATCCTTGTTTCTCAACAAAGTCCTTAAATGATTGGATTACACTTGAAAAGAAATGATGTTCCAATCCAATATTGAGTTCCTCAGAGTAGATAATCCCAATTGAATAAGAGCGTTTCGTTTTTAGTAAAGAAGCACTTGCATTTGGAATATATCTAACTTTATTAGCATATCTAATTATTTTTTTACGAGTCTTTTCACTAACACCGCTTCCACCATTTAATGCTTTTGAAACTGTAGATGGAGCAACACCCAATTCCTTCGAAATATCGTAAATTGTCTTTTTCATACAGACACCCTCTCTCGTCATCACTTAATTTATATTCTACCAAATTTCAATTGACATATAAAGATAAAAATGGTTGTTTTTTTGAACAACCATTTCGATCCAAACAATTTTCAGGAGAAAAAGAAACATATGAATCCGAACGAACATTTATTATTTGATACATAAACAAAGAAATGTATGGAGAATTTCAATGTCGGATTCATTATATATTCACAGTATACACATTATCGAAAACGTTTGCAAGGCTTACACATAAAGAAACTTCAATTTTACTTGTGTTCTTATCTGTAACAAATAAGACCACGAAAGGATTTTTCCTGTTTCTCAAATTTCTAAATAATTATTTTTTTTGGTTATCGATTTCTTTTGTAAAAAAAAACAAAAAAAATAATCATGAAAACTCATAATCATTTTTAATTTTTCACTGTTTTTGTACTTTCACCAACAATAAACGAAGGTTCAGCAACCAATGTTTTTGGTCCAGAAGTGACCTCTTTATTAATCAATTTAATCAAGTTTTCAGCAGCCATTTCACCCAGTAAATTTGTAGGTTGTTTTACGGTAGTAATTCTTGGTGTAGAGTACTGATTTGTAATTGTTCCATCAAATCCTACGACACTGAAATCTCGTGGACATTTATACCCATTATCAAAGATTGCTCGGATTGCTCCTAAAGCTTGCAAGTCTGATGCACAGATAATTCCGGTAGGTTTGTCTTCAAGTTTCATTAGACGTTTCATCGCGTTGTATCCACCTTCAAACGTAAACGCATCTCCATCAACCAAGTATTCACCCTTTAACTCGATATCATTACTACTTAATTTGTTGATGTAACTGTTCATACGTTGCTGTCCAGCTAACGTAATACTAGAACCATAGATATGAGCAATTTTTCGGTGCCCAAGTTCATACAGGTGATTAAACGCTAGTTCAATTCCATTTTTGTTATTTGTTGTAACATTTATAATGTTAGCACTAATATGATCAAAGACTACACAAGGAATTCCCGATTCACTTAAATCTTTATATTGGTGAGAATCAAAATCTGTAACAATGATGAATACACCATCAACAGCTTTCTTACGAGCATGATCTAAATAACTATCCATTTTAACATTTCCAACTTGAAGAGAAAGTATCATGATATCATAACCATTTTTCTCACACGTTCTCTTAAATGCTTCAAGTACTTCTGCAAACAACGGATGTTGTAAACCAATTCCACTAACTTCATCAATCACGATTCCGATTGTCCAAGATTTTTTCATTACCAAACTTCTAGCTTGAAGATTTGGAACATAACCTAAACTCTTTGATATTCTCAAAATAGTTTCTCTAGTTTCATCATTAACATCCGTATAACCGTTTAACGCTTTCGAAACTGTTGTTACTGAATACCCAGATGCTTTCGAAATATCTTTTAAAGTAACCATTCATACACCTTCTTATCATTAGACTAAAACGTTTCCATTCGTACAATATTATAACACAAAGAAACCGGTTATCCAAAAAAATATTTTTCCCATTTGTTTATAAAAAAAGCCAACTACAAAGTAGTTGACAATTTATTTCATCGAATCAAATAATTTAATTCCAAATATTTCTTCGTTTTCCGATATATCCACAATATCAGACTCATTGATATACTTCAATATTTTATGTGGTTTCCCTTTGAAAACAATCATTTTATTTTCCAGTTTGTGAAACCTAGACAAATTAACAAGCTTAGAACTATATGTATTAAAACGAGCTCCATTAGGTCGTCCATATTTAATTTCCCAAACATTTTGAGAATTTATTGTTAAAATTGAATTTTTGGTAACAGGTAAAACAAGTATGTGGTATTGTTCATCGCCAAACTTAGCTAAATAAGTATAGTCTTTTAAGTACTTCTTTTTTAGTGTTATCCCTTGAAATGTATTCTGCAGTTCCATTAAACCATAAATAGGAAAAAACATGCCAAAGCAATAATTGCTCCTAACAATGTCCCAGTCGCAGCTTCAACTGGTTCATGTCCTAATAACTCCTTAAGTTTTGTTTCTACCACTAAATCATCACGATCTTCACCACTGAATAACTCTTTCACTAAAACGTCGTATTCTTCTTTCATTTGATTCAAAACAGTAGCGTGTCTTCCCGCTTCTCTTCTGACACCAATCGCATCATGGATTACAACTCCTGCGAGCACAAAACTTATTGCGAAATAAGGTCCTGTAACTCCCTCTGTTAATCCAACTCCTAATACAAGAGCCGTTACAAATGCGCTATGACTAGATGGCATTCCTCCTGTGGAAAAAATAATCGCAGGTTCCCATCGTTTCTCTAAAATATACAAAATAGGTAATTTTATCAGTTGGGCAAGCATCATTGAAATTACCGCAACCTCTAAAGGAAAATTAAAAATCATATTAAACAACTCCTTAAAGATAACTATAACAAAAAAACAGTGAAATATCAAAATAAAGAATGAAAGATTTACCCTTTCATTCTATTTTTTAAATATACTCAATAATAATCCTAAAAATATTCCCAAAATCGCAGCTAATATAACTTGATACTCCTTAGGAATTAAAAACGTGATTGTATGTGCTGGTATCCAAAATAAAGGGATTGTTTTAAATAAAACTGTATGCACAAACTGATTCCAATCAATTCCATTAATCGCATCCGTTAACCCAACAGTAGTGTCTAAAACACGATCACTGATTCGATGAAAAAACATCATTGTTGGTGCAAATATAATATTCATGAAAATACTTGTAAACAAAGCATGTGCAAATGTGTTTCCAGCAAACGGTAGTATTCCATCAGCTTGTAGTTGTGCTACACCTGTTGGGAAGATAGTAAACATCATTACTATAGCGACACCGATTATTCCCCAAACAATTGCTTTTAAGAAAATTCTATTTGGAATTTTCCATTCTTTTTCTCTTAACCTAAGTCCAACAAAATCTCCAATTGTCGCAAGTAAGAAAAACTTAATGAATCCACCTAATAACTTATATTCGTTATAAAAGTTCAAAAAGAAATCTCTTGTTACAAAGAAGATTAATCCCAATGTAATTAGTAGTACTAAGAGTGATACTACTTTATCATTCTTCTTAGCAAATTCCATTGATTTTACAGATATCCTCTATATATTTTTTATGGCTAACAAAAATTACAATAGCCTCTTTCAACAGTTGATACTCCCCCTTTTCAAGGTAATATCCCGTCTGTGAAAAGTTCTCAACAAACCCATGTTTTAACTCTTCATAACTAACATCATGTATATGTTCTAGAGCTGTTTTTCCGTCCTCAGTAAAATGGTACTCCCACGTATATGATTTATGATCATCTTTATAGTTCAACACCAAACAATCTTGTTCGTTATCAAACCCTTCAAT
>PPCM01000729.1_pt1 | contig 22066 bp, 11 predicted proteins | sample 1555541 | NCBI WGS metagenome assembly PPCM01 (sample SAMN05284479, study PRJNA326546) | Marine sediment metagenome, whole genome shotgun sequencing project. | isolation source: marine sediment | place: Germany: Wadden Sea | collected 2012-09-05 | reverse complement strand
TGCATCTCCAAGGGTTTCCCCCGAGATAACGAGGGTGGCGACCCAGCATTTTTTCCCGGGGGCGTAATTCGTGAGCGCCTCATCGGCGCCGAAGAAATCGGTTTTCAGCAGCAACGGGCCGGCGCTTCCCATGATATGTTCTCCGCCCACCTCTATTTTTCCGGGTGTCACAAGGATATGCTCGTATACAATCCCCCTGTTTCCTTTAACCGGTGGGTTTTCAGGCGATGTTTTTCCAAGGGCCTGCTCGCAGAGCATATGAACCATGTTCATGCCCGTTGACCAGAAAACCGCGGTTGGCGTCTGGCTTGGGAGACGCGCGTCGATTTCCAGCACCTTGAGGCTTCCGTTATGGAGAATGACCTCCACATCCATCAGGCCGGAGAGGTTGATCTTCTGGGCCAGTCTCCTTGCGGTCTCCTCAAACCCGGCCGTCAGCCTGGAGGAGAGGGGAACAGGCGCCGTCACCCTTTTGCAATCGAAGACCGGGTCCATGAACAGTTCGGTTACCTGTAACAGTCGGTAGTTTCCGGGGGTACCCATTACCTCGAGGGAGTAGGAGGGGCCGTCGAGATACTGCTGGCAGACCCATCCGTTCGAAGATCCCACGCAACCAAGGTCCCGGGGCAGCTGGTCCCGTGCATGGCAGATGCGGACTTCGTTGCTGCCGCTGCCCACGCTGGGTTTCACCACCACGGGAAGCCCGCACTCCGGCCATGGAGTCGGGGCGTGTATGCCCATCTCCCCGAACAAGCGGTCGGATTTAATTTTCGATGAGGAAACCGCATAAGCCGACGGGTCAAAGGCGAGGGGCGTGCGGTTTTTTTCCGCAATACGGCAGAGGGCGTCAAGGGCCTCCTGGTTTTCAAGGGCCGGGAGGATAACGTCCGCTTCCCGTGCGAGGGATTCAAATAGCGTATCACGGCAAATATCGAGTTGAAAAAAATGATCGCATAGTTCAGAGGCCGGTACATGGTTTTCCCGATCCACCACCGTTACTTCCCACCCGGCTTTCCGGGCAAGATACACCGCTTCCAGGCCCTGAAGTTTTCCGCCTGCAACAAGTAGTTTCATGCCGTCCTCCTCGAAGGGTAATCCAATTCCATCTCCACCGGTTCGTTTTGACTTGATTCGATCCGCTGATCGGCAAGTTTATTAAGTTTGCGTTTCTTGCGCATTTCAACCCAGTACGCGTATTGATCCGTTGATGCGGTGGAAAGCCCTCGGCTTTCAAGCACCTTGCGAACACTGGAAACGGTTCGACGGGCCTCTTCGATATCCAGGGAATGGTGTGCCACGCCTGAAAACCCGTCACCGGGGGGAACGATGGAGGTGACCACGTTTGCGCCGGCGTCAAGACGCGCCTCCAACCCGGAAAGCCCGTCAACATCCAGGGAGGCCGGAATCAGGCGATCCGGGAAGGCCAGGCGCAATGCCGCCATGACGTTCAGCTCCCGGTTCGGTTCCGCAGGCGGATGGTTCTCCATGGGGGTTCCCTTCTGGGGCACGAATCCCATGACACGGACCTGGTCCGCGTCCAGCGCGTCCATGGCGGAAAAAGATCGGGCAAGGTCTGCGTGGGTTTCTCCGATTCCGCAGAGAAGACCTTCCTCGATAAGCATGCCCAATCCGGCGGCCGTTCGTTTTTTGCCCATCCGTTCCTCAAAGTCCTGTCCGGGCCGGAGCCGGTCATAGAGTTCGGGACTGTGGGTCTCCTGGTAACAGGCGTACCAGTCGGCGCCGGCCCGTGCCGCCCGCCCAATGATATTGCCGGGAACGGCGCCCGGGGAAATCATCACGGGAAGGTCGGTGGCCTCTTTAACGGCACTTACCAGATCTGAGAGCCTGTGGGCATCTTCCCCCTCGGACTTGAAGAAAAAAGGGTCCTCCCCCGTGGTCAGGTCGATAAGATTTACCCCGGTTTCGGCAAGGCGAACGGCGGCTTCCACGATCTGGGCCTGTTCTTTTCTGTATCGGGGGCTCAGCGCATTGGATTTCCGAAAATTGCAGAAATGACAGTTGTTCCGGCAATATGTGCTGATGTAGAGGAACCCGTATAAAGAAACCTTGTCCCCGAAAAAACGATTCCTTACCGTTCTTGCCGCTTTGAACAGTTCCTGTAATTGCTCCGGTGCCGTTATGGACAACAGGGATATGATCTCCCCGTCATTGAGCGTTTCCTTGCGGAGGCTTTTGTTCAGTATGGATTCAAAGTCGAGTTTCGAGGTGTTCATGTTGTCCCTGCCTGTTTTTATTTTTGTTTAAATATCTCTCTTGGGGCGGAGGTGTCCGGTTTTTTCCGAGCGAGTCGCAGTCGCGTGGGGTCATATCGATACTTTTCCGATCGAATCGCTGTCCCGGGCACAATATCGATAATTTCCGCACGAATCGTTCTCCCAAGGCCAATATCGGAAAAATCCATGAATTAGGTACCCCGGAACCATTTGGAGAAGGGGGGGCGGTATTTGGGGCCTGAATGCTGCCGTGGTGAGCAAGAACTGGGATTTAACCGCAATCATGTCGGGAGTGAGCCGTTATTCACCTCTTTTCTGGACGAAACCGGTTGCTGAACAGTTAAATGTTCAGACGAATACCGTCGAGGTATGTCAGGCTGCGACCGACCCTTTTGAGGCTTGGGGTTCCGCTGAGCGTCATTTGAAGACGTTCAAGTCCAAAGCCGATGCCCACCCAGGTCTCGTCGATTTTCCAGGCCTTGTCCAGTGGGTGGGGGCCCATGGCTCCCGAAGCGAGTTCCAGCCCGCTCTCTTCGGCCACCACATCCACGGTTTCGCCGTATACCTCGGAGGTCTCCGTTTCCAGGCGGTATTCCGGGATGCCGGCGGCTTCCATAACGGTTTTGGCCAGTTCCTGGAGGCGATTGAGGCGATCTTCCCGGGGTGTTCCGTATTCCACGAGGTTGAGCATGGTGAATTCGTTGGAGTGGCGGGCGCCGTCTGTTTCCTTTCTGAAGCATGGACCGATTTCAAAGATTCTCACGGGCCTCTCCCAGATCCTGAGAAGATCGTGGGAAATATAATAGAGGTTGGGGGCAAGCATGGGGCGCAGGCATTTGTTCTCTCCGAGCCAGAAAACCTGCTTGTTCAGGGGGTGCGCGGCGTCGATCCCCATGCGCTTCAGATGCCCGCCGGACATGATGATGGGAGTTGCGACCCTTGAAAACCCCCCGTGGATCAGGGCCCTTGCCAGACGCTCCTCCATGCGGCAGAGGCCCGGTTCACGGTGCTCTTGTCGAAAGGTATCCAGCCGTTTGCGATGATCCCTTGCGAGCACGGAGACCTGTTTACCGAAAAACCGGTCGCGGCCGGCAATGTCGGGAAAATCCTTGTCAAGGAGATCCGGAGCCGCGTCGAGCTCCATAAGTCGTCGTTTCTGGGTATCTGACCATGCAGTCATTTTGTTACCTTCTTATGGTTGATGAAATTGTAAAAAGTCCCAAGTGGATTTTTTGACCAGAACATACAGCACTCCAGGCGCACGATAGGCGGGGCATGTTGAGGCCGATTTTGTCAAATTCGACTTTTTACAGGAGCATCATGGTTGATGAACTCGTAAAAAAAGTCCAAAGTCATTTTTTTTGAGCACTCCATAGTGCGGAACAAGCAGATTGAAAAAACGACCTGCCGAGGTCGGATTGTTGAGTGCCGCTTATTTACAGGGGAATGGTAGCCACCCTGATAAAAAATGGAGGGGAATCCGGGAGTCGCACCCGGCTACGTGGATTTAGAGTCCACGCGATCACGATCGATCCATTCCCCTCTGTTTGCCCGGGCCGCCCCTCTCTTTCCCTGCCGGTGTATCCCGGCTGGATGGGGTTGTCCGGGGGGTATCGGCGACCCACCGGATTGCGTCGGCTGTTGGATGCTCGCTACACCTTTGTCCGCCCGGTTGCCGCTTTCACTGCTTGTAACTATCAACAACCGTGCCAATGGATGGAAATTCCTTTGAGGATTGACAAATACTTGCTTTGTTTAGATTAAAATGTGCTGTTGGGTTGAAATGAGTTGGATGGCGCTGTTAAAAAACATGGTTTGCCGGACATCTGTGTAAGGCGCACAAGTGTAACGGGGGTACGGTGCAGGGTAAACGCAAGTAACTCCGGCACGCCCGTCGGCGGCGGCCCGGGTCGCTGAAATTACCGGGCACCAAGTTATAACGACATGATTTCATTGGGCTGAAAATCTACATGCGATTGCCCTTGGGTACGGTGCTGGTCGTCGATTCAGGCCGCGTTTCCGGTTGAATTTTTTCCTGACGGGATGTCGGGTCGGCCGCTCAGTTTTGCGTTTATGGTCCTTCCCATGAATACCTTGCGCCCATTTCCCGTGGAGGGAGTCCGGTCCTCCTAGGTCAACACCACCCTGCGGCCCCTGGTTCCAGATGCGCGGGCCTGATCCCTTACGTTCCGGGTCAGCGCCTTGCGGGCATAATTGTCGGCTTCCTCGAATGTCCTGAACCGGCGGTCGCCGGCCAGCCCTTCGATGCGAAATCCTCCGTCTCCTCCCGGTATGATGCGAACGGAGCGCTGGACCACGACGGAGCTGGTGACGGCGCCGATGGCGTTGGCCACATCCGCATCCTCGGGCAGGATGAAAGATGCGCCCATGAGCCTTGCGGCCTTTGGCAGAAAATGACCGATTGGGGCGCCGATCCCCACCACGGGCTGCTTTATGTCGATGCTGACGCTGTACCCCTTGCCGCCGCCCGAAAGGATATTGCGGATAAGGGAACGGCAAACCGGGCAATTGTCCAGGGTGTCCGGACCCGTTTCCACGTCCAGTTGCCGTTTGAGCAGTTCAACGGCAAGGCGTTCCGATACCATGCCCAGGAGCTTTTCAGTCAGAAGGTCGGGTTCTTCACCCGAGAGTTCCGCGAACAGGGCAATGTAGCTTTCCACCGTTTCCCCGTGCCGGCAGTTGAATCCGCCCGACAGGTGAAGAAGGTCCGTTGGGGTAAGGCCGCATCGCTGCAAGACGAAATTTTCCTCGAGGCGTGAAAGGGAGAGCCCCTTTTCGGTCAACACGCCGGTTCGCCGGATCAGCTCGTGCATCGAGAAGGGACGTTGCTCAAGAAGGGTGACGATCCTCTTTTCCAGGGGGGACAGTTTCAGGTGCCCGGCCGAACCCGTGAGGGCCAGAAACTCCATGCCGGCGGTTGAATTGGTGAACTTGTTAAGGCGGGTTTGGAGGTAGGCGAGAGCCTCGCCGGTTCCGGGGTAATTTACGCCGAGCCACGCCATGGGTGAAACCCTTCGGGGACCGATTTGAAACGCGCCCTTTTCCCGTCGGATCAGGCTGTCGCCCCCAAGTCCGGTGGTTCGGATCTCCAGGGCCTTCACATGGGTTTTCCGGCCGTTTACCGAAGATCCGTTTTCACTGAGCCTGACCACGCCCCCTTCAATCCTCGCGGTGTCGCTGGTGGTGCCGCCCATGTCCACCACGAGGGCATCGTCCAGCCCGGTGAGCTTTCTTACGCCGGCAACGCTTGCGGCGGGTCCCGAGAGGATCGTTTCCACCGGGCGCTCGCGGGCAATGGAATCACTCATCAGGGTGCCGTCCCCCTTGACCACCATCATGGGCGCATCGATGCCCATCTCCTTCAATGCGCGGGAAAGGTCCTCGATCAGGCGACCCAGGCGGGGGACGATTCTGGCGTTGAGCATGGCGGTGCTTGCACGCACCTTGAAGTCCAGGATGTTGGAGAGTTCGTGGCCGCAGGTGACAAAAAGCCCGCTTTCCTCCCGTATGATCTCCTTGACGGCAAGTTCGTGGGCCGGGTTCACCGCGCCGGCGAACCCCGACACGGCAAAGGCCGCCACCGACTCTTTTTTAACCATGGCAAGGGCAACGCGGCGAATTTCGCTTCGGTCCACCGGTTCGATCTCCTTTCCCGCAATGGAGAGCCGCCCGGCCACCACGGCCTTTGTCTCGAAGGGAAAATCCTCGGGCGTGAAGATGCCCCTTGGCGGCATGAGGATCACCCCCACCTTCTGCCCTTCGCCTTCCACGATGGCGTTGGTGGCAAGGGTGGTGGAGAGGGCCACCATCTCCACCCGCCGCAACAACTCCCCGTCAAGGCCGGAAAGGGCCTTGGTGATCCCGAGGGTAAAGTCCCACTTGGTGGTAAGGGCCTTGTTCTTGGACAGGGTTATTCCCCGTTCCAGGTCGTGGATCACCGTGTCCGTGCAGGTGCCCCCGGCATCGATGCCGAGCCCGAGGGAGATACGCGGCGCTTCACCGTCGTCGGCGCATTGGTCGTCCATCACTGTGATTGCGGGTTCCGGGTCGCTTTTCGTTTCCCGTTCCCAGAGGGGATCCGCCGAGAGGGTCGAGTTCCTGGAGTCGAAACCGATAACGTGATCCGGCGGAACGGTAAGGATCTCGTCCGAGGCGTCGTCGGTGAGGAGCATCTTTTCCAGCAGTGCCGGATTTCCCTGGATCTGTTCGTATTCCCAGTCGTACTCTTTTGCCATCTCCCGTGCATGGGCAATATACCTGGATGAGTGACCGGCGCCCGTCTCGATAAAGGCAACGCGCCGGTAATTTTTCTGCCAGCTGTTGAGAAATCGAAATGTCTTGCCTGCGGCTTCCTCGCCGTATTCCTTGACCAACTTGTCGAAATTCAGGCGTTCCTCTCCGTAATCGACCCATTTTTTCCGTTGGGAGAGGGGGGCCGTGTTCTCTTCATGCCAGCCCGCCGAAATATAATAGGTACCCGGGTGTTCTCTAAACCGCCGCATATAGGGCTCGTCGCCCCCAAGGAAGAGGGCGATGCAGTCATGAACCTTGGGTATGGAAAGGGGAACCCTGCCGGCGCGGATGCCGACGCTGCCCCGTCCGCAGACACCGTAACCCACGATGATCCTTTCGCAGTCATCTATTTTTTCTATCTCGTCAATGGCGCTCTGGAGTTTCTCCCTCAGGAGGTCGGGACTGTTGTGAAGCCCGCCTTCGAGGAATTTAAAGCCAATATCGAGGCCCAGCGTCTCCGCTGCCCGTTTAAGATCGATTGCCAATACGGCACATGCAACCACGTACGGTTTCTTGTTTTTCATTTCCCCTTAACCTCCGATTTGCTTATTGCAACGCCCGTCGCGGATGAGTCTCCGTTGTTTGGCCGTTTTCCGATGTTCAGCCGTTGAATGTCACTTGGGCGAAACTAAACTGTGCATGATGGAACCAAAAATCGTGCCAAATGGTAACGCGGGGTTTGATTTTAAGATATATCTCAATATATTGGCTGCTTGAATTGAAGTCCGGACTGCATTGAAAAGTGAAAAATGGGGCTGAAGGTGTAACGGGGTACAAGATTGTCAGGGGCATTACCGTTATAGGTGCTTTCAGTGGCGTTGCCTGAAAAGTTTACCGAACCGCCATGGGAAATCTCTCCGGCTGATATTCGGAGAATCATGGGAGGAGGGTGTCCGGTAAATGTCACCGAACCGTCCGAGGGACTTTCTTATCACCGATATTCGGAGCGTAAGGGGGTGGGGAGGTGTCGAATCGTGATATGGTTTCTATAATTTTATAAGGGTAAACGAGAACTCTTCGCAAACCATGGGAAGAAGCGTCAAGAAGAATGATCGACATGGACAAGATGAGCACGGCGTGAAACGGGTTTACCCATGTTGCCGCATGGTCAACAAGTTCCGTCCTTTTTAGCCTGTACAGTTTTTAACAACCCTGGATGACAACTTATTTTACGAATCAGCGTCAGCGCAAGAATTCCCAGGGCCAACAGAATTACCGGTTTGGGTTCGGGCGCTGGAAAAAGGGAACCTGTATATGAATACTCCAGAACGCTCCCGAGAACGCCGTCGATCCTGAATGTATTCCCTTTAAAGTCCAACTCCAAAAATGAATCGGAAAAAGTGCCGATGAGTAGAGCGTAGCTGGCGACACCGTTTTCGTAATTGAAATAATCCAAATCATGGTTTCCGGCGCTCAATACTGAAATACCCGAAAAACCAAGGGGATCGAAACAGCTCCATCCGCAAGATCCGGAACCCGGGGGGAGCGTATCCGGGTCGAATGTGAGATAAGCATTGAAGGTCGTGCCGATCCCGAACGCCGAAGTATAATCCGGGTGCTCGTATTCGGTTTCAACGATGCCCGTGTACTCCCATGTCCTCATTGTCGCGTGCGAGCTGATCGCAAAAAAAAGTATAATGACTACAATAATACTTGCGCCGTATTTCATCATATCTCCTTTCAATATCAAAGACTATACAAGAACGCACCTCCCCGCGGTGCGGCTCGGGTATGATCAAACCTCCTTGAAATCGTTTCCGGGTTCGAAAACAACTGACAACCCGGAATGGGCCGTGCCTGGTCGTGTGATGACGATATTGGCCCCATCGGCGCGATAAAAATTATATTGAGACAAGCGTCACACCGTGGGTGATGACGAAGAGGATTCATTTATCAATGATGATCAAAGAAAAAATCAATCAACCGGACAATGCTGAATTGTTAAAACCGATCAAACTTACCTTAAGATGACCACGGAAATCTTCAAGAGACGGCTTGTTGATCGCTCTTATGCGCCTTGTTGTCGATGGCGCAAAATTACGGAAAAAGACCATGCCGAAACAACGATGTCGCCCCTTGAATATCGCGGTTCAATAATCGGAAAAACTCTCCTCTTAACGTACAGGAAAGTCCAATTCCGAGTTTTTTACTAAAATATGAGGCATGGCCATGAGAGAGCGTGGGCTGCCGCCTGTCGGCCGAATGGGGTTCTTCTTGTGATAATGTTTGGAACTACTTGCTGTTTTGTATTCGGTCTCTGATATCAAGGAAGTCCTCGAATGTGTGGTGGGAAATCCCCTGTTTCGTGAGATACTCGGCGAGTTGCCTTCGGGCGAACACCCGGTCCGCGGCCATCGCCATCCGGTAATCCGTCATGCCGTCCCCGACGACAATGGATGTCGTGTAATCATATGTTTCCATGATCCGGTTTTTGTCCACCAGCTCCCTTTCGTTTTCAAAAGGGGATACGATTCGGATGAACTCTCCCCGAAGGTCCACATCCGCCGCATAAACATTTTCAACCTTGTCCGTCAAGGACCCCAGTTGTACCTCAACAAGGGCTTTCAGACCGCCGGATATGATCACCAGGGGCGTTTTCCGTTCTTCCAGGAAATCCAGGAACGTTTCAAAACCGGGCCTGATGCGGGCCTGCCTCACGAAATCAAGTATCTCGGGAAATATATTGGAGGGAAGGGATTCCACAATGGTGTAAATGCTCTTCCGAAGGGTCGTGGACCTGTTCTTGAGCAGGGAGAACTGGCGACGTGATTCCTCCGGTGCAAAATGGTAACAAACCTTGAGGAAGCCGTCCTCCATGGTGACGGTACCGTCAAAGTCACAAAAAACAATTTGGTCATGGACAGTCTGCATGGGTTCTTTCCCTGTTTCATTGATCGTCAAAAAATCCCGACCCTATATACGCGTATTGACGTTCAAAGTAAACCGAAACAGGTGGAACGGACCCAATTGAAAGTCAAGGGGGAATGGAAACGCCGGCACATCGCCGGCGGCGGCTCCGGTCGTTGAAATTACCGGTTGCCTGATAACGGCATGATTTCATGGGTCTGATAATTTACATGCAATTGCCACTGCAACGCCGGTTTTCTGATTGCCCTGTGCGATGTGGTGCGGAGCCGAAAGGGAGGGGGGGGGTAAACAAATGGAGCGGCGTCCCGGACAACCCATGGACGGCGGTTTCGGTTCTCACTAAAAATGATTTAAGCCGCACAGACATAAAAAAAGGCGGAATCCCCGAATGGAAATTCCGCCTGTATCGTTTCAGCGTGAACGCTGTTTTGGTTCGTGTCGTCAATCAACCCGAAGCCGATCACCTCGGGGAAGGGGGCTTAAGCGCCTCTCAGGAAATCAGGGAGGGGCTGCAGATATTACCCTCCTCCATGGAGACCCGCCCGCATCCATCGCAAACATATTTCATGGCGGCGAACTTGTCCGTGCAGACCCCGGCGCTCGATACCTCGGGTGAACCGCAGAAGCTGCACTTGTCGCTGTCGTCGCAGGGACTGCAGAGAGCCCCCGAGTCGGCGGCCACCGCACTGCAGTTTGTGCATGTGTAAACCATATCCATCTCCTTTCACCTTGGCCCCGAAACCATTTCGGGAGCGTTTCGGAAACGATACGCATCACCGCTGGGGATCAGGCCCCGGTTCGGAGATACGGCGATCGTTTCGAAGCAGGAGCCGGGCGGTCCGGCAATACGGGTGCGTGATGCCCTGCATGCCGGTCGTGCACTCGCCTGTATGAAATTGCCCTCGAAAATTTGATGGATTTGAGGGCCTTTCAAGTCGGAGCCCACTATGGGGTCTATATTACCCCCCCTCCGGGGAAATGTCAAAACGTCGTGTCTCGGGCAGATTCCATGTTGTTCGAGTTTTTAACGGCGGACTTTTTACATGGGCGTCAGTTTTTAACTTCCACACGGGCGCGGAGTTCAGGTGGAAGCATGGACTTCACGGCTTCCGACGAGACTCTGCAGGGGATAAAGGGAGGCTGGCCCATCTCCTTTAATATACCGAGGCCGCCCGTGGGATCAAGAAGGTAGTCGAGAAAGGCAACCGCCGCATCCGCATTGGGCGCATCCTTTATCAGGGTGATGCCGTATGTGCAGGATTTTCCGCGCCTTGTGATCGTGGTGCCGGGCTTCTTGCCGGTCACCTTGACCTCCGCGGTACTGTAAAAATCGTCGTGACGATAATTACCCAGGTTGATCTCATCGGGAAGATCCACGTACTTCAGCCCCCGCTGGATTGCAACGGAAAGGTATTCCCAGCCGTAATCAAGGTCCCCGCTCTTGAGGAGGTTCACCAGCTCGATGGCCTTGGGACGGACGTTCTCCTCGGGGCGATTGGAAAGGAGCCTGGGGGAGAGCCCGGGGATTTTATAATGCTTTTCGGCGAGCTGGAGCACCATCAGGCTGCGGTACCCGCACGGGTCCAGGTTCGGTTCGGAATGCCCCCATTGCACCCCTTTTTCCGCGAGTATCTCGTACCAGTTATCCCTGTTGACCTTATCGGCGTGCCGGCTTTTGTCCGTATAACAGAGGACCAACCGGTTGGCGGCAAAACGGATGTTCCAGTCGGCTTTCGCCGGAATGAGGTTCTTGTCGATCACGGCGAAATCGGCCGATCCCATGATATCGGCGGGCATGTTCTTTTCGGAGATCAGTCTGGCCATCTTCGTGCTGCCGCCGGATTTGCGAACCACGTCCACTCCCGGATGAAGGGCTTCGAAGTTTTTTTCGATTTTGGCAAAGGGGACCGACAAGCTTCCCGCGTGAAAAATGGTCAGTTTTCCGGAAGGCTCGGCGGATAAGGATTGGGGCCCCGCAAGGACCGCGACCAGAAGAGCGGTGCATATCAAAGTCGGTTTCATTATCTGGAACGGTTTCATCATGGTTTCCTTTCATCGGTTGTTCCCGGATGGTAGGGATTTCCGTTCCCGGGTTGGGAACGGAACGCTTTTCAGAAAAGACGACGGCCCGGGGAGGCCCCGGGCATCGTGATATGGTGGGACGATTAATACATGAACCGTTATGGGTCAAGTCTTTGTTCGGGAATGGTTTGGTGGCGGGGTTGGTATGGGGTAAAAATTACTGTAAATGACCCTTGGCAACAATCAGGTTGTCGGTTGCTTTTGTGAATTCACGGGTTGCGGGTTTTTGACGAGATTGCGGTTTGGCCTGTAATCCAATGGTACCCCGCGCCGTTGATTCGTGGTATGCTGGCAGCATTACCTGAAAGGTGGTCCCGCAACCGGGTTCACTTTCAACACGGATCGTTCCCGACATTTTCTTGACGATTCCCTCCACGATCGAGAGTCCCATGCCGGAGCCCTCCCAAAGATCCTTGGTGGTGAAGAAGGGGTCGAAAATTCGTTTGATCTTGTCGGGGGCAATCCCGGTTCCGGTGTCGGAGACCGTGAGTCCGAGCCAATCCGATGGTTCCGTCCCATTTGCGCCGGAACCGTCCCCTTCTGTTCCTTCCAAGGCCTTGAGGCGAATCTCGAGTGTGCCTCCCCTCTCCTTCATGGCATGGGCCGCATTGGTACTCAGGTTGATGATCACCTGCTGGATCTGCGTGGGATCGCCAAAGGCGTGTAAGCCGCCGTCATTGATGCGCGAGCGGACCCGGATTCGGCGGGAGAGGGTGGCCTGGAGGAAATTGACCGTATCCTCGACCAGCGGCCCCATGGTCAGCTTCTTCTTATGGATCTCCGTGCAGCGGCTGAAAATCATGAGGTTGCGCACCAGTTCCCTTGCCCTGTTGCCGGCGTTGATCATCTTTTCGAGGTAACGCCTGATATTGGCGCCGCCTTCTCCGAGATCCTGTTCCGCAAGTTCGATAAAACCCAGGATGGATGAAAGGATGTTGTTGAAATCGTGGGCGATGCCTGCCGAAAAGGTGCCGATCTCCACCAGCTTCTGGGCTTTCCGGAGCTGGTGCTCCAATTTTTTCTTTTCTTCTTCCACCTGTCTCCGCGCGCTGATGTCCTGAACGGTTCCCTCGACATAGAGAATCCGCCCGCCTTCGTCATACACCGCATGGGCGTTACAGGTCACGGTGGCAATGGAGTTGTCCTTGCGGTACAGTTCGGTTTCAAAGCCGGTCACCATGCCCCGGCTCCGGAGCCTGTCGATCATTTCCATGCGGCGATCCGGGTCCACGTGAAGTCGGCTCCGGATATTCACGCTCCGCTCCATGAGCTCCTCCGGGGTGTTGTAGCCGAGGATGCGGGCCATTGCCGGGTTGACGTTTAGAAATGATCCCTCGGGCGTGATTTGGTACATGCCTTCGGAGGAGTTGTCATAAAAAGTCCGGTATTTGGTTTCGGCCGCTTTTATTTTTTCCTCGGCGTCCAGGCGTTCGGTGATATCCTGGAGCATGCCCCTGAAAAGAATCGGCCGATCCCGGTCGTCACGTAACGGTTCGCATTGCAAATGGACATGCCGTTCCCGGTTTTCTCCGGGCAACAGCCGGAGATCAACCCCGAAGGGCATTCCGTTGTTCATGGAAGCCTTGAGAAAGGTATCGGCCGTCTCTCTTTCTTCCGGGTGGAAGATGCCCAGAAAGGCTTCGTAAGTTCCGTCGAACGCACCGGGCTCAAGGTCGATAACCCGATATGCGTCACTGGACAGGCAGAGCCGGTTGGTTTTCAGTTCCAGTTCCCAGTATCCCTTCCGTGTGGTCTTAAAACAGGGCCGCATTTCCCGCGGCGCGCCGCGGCGCGCTTCCAATTTGATCCGTAAGCCGCGAAGGGTCACATGGGCATGGACCCGTGCCAGAACCTCTTCCCTAATAAACGGTTTGGAGAGGACATCCACGCCTCCGGCTTGAAAGGCCGCTATTCTGTGGGTCGTATCCGGCTGCCGACAGATAAAGATCACGGGGGTGTCCGCCAGGCGGGTATGGGCCTTCAGTCGGCGGCAGAGTTCCCGGCCGCCCATCTCCCCCATGTGGATGTTCAAAATCATCAAATCCGGGATCTTCCTTGCGGCGAGTCCCAGGGCGGATTCGCCAGGGACGACCGTTCGCACTCCGTATCCCTCCTGCTCCAGTAGCGATGTCAGCATTTTCAAGTTCCCGGGATCGTCGTCCACAATGAGGATGTCGTCGGAATTGGAACAGGATTGCGTCATGCATTTACTCCCTTTTTGAAGTCTTGTTAAATATCGAACGGCTTATTTGAGGCCTGGTGACGGAATCGGGTCCCTTGCGGCTTCGACCGATTCATGTCGGCGCTCGACATCCGGCGCTCGGGAACCCATTGCCGGCTAATTTCCCGGAGTTGTATGCAATGGGCGTGCCACTGATACCCGACAGGCGCGTCATCCCCGATTTAAATATCATGAAAATCCGGCGATCATATCGAAACTGCCCTCAAACGGCCAAGGCGAAACAGGTTAAAGGCCCGGCGTTATCGACACCGCCTTTCAGGGCTGACCTTATAAGATCAGTATGTTCACTCATGAGTTCGGTAACCTCTTATTCAGTGCGGGTAAAGTTGGTTTGGCGCGATTTTGAATTGCAACAACACGAAATTACAAGAGCCGACTTTTAAAAAAGTCTTTTCTTTCACAAGCCGCCGACAAGTTGCATGCATTCCCAAAAGGCCGGGGTGTGGCTTTTCGATCGCGGCATCGGGTAATCCAGGCAACTTGAGGATGCATCATGTTGCGGTGGATTTATCCTTGAATGATGAATTGCGGGACCATCGACATTGGGCGGTTCCCATATTGCCCGGTCGTTGGGAATAATGGGGGCGCATCATGGAGTGGGAGATTCTCCCCGAAACGCCAATGGAAAGCAATGTAAGGACCTGTTATGACAACGCTAATAGTGTAGATGGGGTGTGCGGGCCCCGCGCGGGGTCAATCCACCCCGTTTTGGGCGCTTTCGGGAGCATTTCTCTGCCGCCGGGTTTCGCCAATGAAACGCGATCCCTTCACCCGCCCCTGTTGTTTTGATCATGATCACGCACGATTCCTGTTTTTCCAAAATGTTGAAGCCGGCCGACCCGGATGCCGCCCGCCGGATTTCATCATATGGCACATATTTTGCTGAAGTGGGTGCCTTTCTCGGGTCGAGAATCAGGCGTTTCAAGGAATCGGGCGTTTGAGGGAGCCCACGTGAAAACGGAATGACCGGATCGTTAACCGGGGCGGCCATGCCGTCTCGATTTCGAAGCGGTCGCGGGCGATAAGAGATCGCGGCGGCAAGGGCGCGAGTGCGAGAATACGAACGTTTGTTCAGGAGGCAGGGTAAAAAGCCCGACGATATGGATGACGATGGGCAACCGGCCGAGAAACCGGTTCGGCGAGACCTGTTGTCGGAGCCGTGTGAAAAGAAAAAATGTGTTTTTGCAAGAGAGGGAAGAGATGTTCAAAAAGATTGGATTAAGGTGGAAGCTGCTGCTTCCGGTTTGCAGTATCCTGTTTGTTTCACTGGCGGTTTCCGTCACCATGATCACCGTTCAGTCCTTCAGGGCCTCCCGGCAGGACGCCCTTGAAAAAACCGTTGCCATGTCCCGGCTTTTCAGTGTTCGGATTCAGCTTGAAATGGAACGGGCCATGGATTCGGCCAGAGCCCTGGCCCACGGCTTTTCGGGGCTCAAGGAGAGCGGCGCGATGCCGGAGCGGGAGTCGTTGGGCAGCATGGTCAGGCAGGCGGTCCTGGCGAACCCCGAGTTCCTGGGGGCCTGGACCGTTTGGGAACCCGATGACCTGGACGGCCGGGACAGGGAATATGCCGGCAGCAAGGGGCACGATGAAACAGGGCGCTTCATTCCCTATTGGAACCGGGTGGGCGGTATTCACCTGGAACCGTGCATGGCATACGAGGACAATACGCGGACCGGCTATTACACCGGGCCGAGAAGCACGGGAAAAGAGATGTTCATGGAGCCGGTCACCTACGAGATCGGAGGAAAGGATGTCACCGTGGTGAGCGCATGCGCGCCCATCTTACACGGAGGCCGGGTGGTGGGGGTGGCCGGCGTGGATTTTTCCATGGAAAAAATGCGGGGCCTGGTCGACGGGATCGAGCTTTATCAAAGTGGATACGGTGTGCTGGTATCCAATACCGGCGGCATCGTGGCCCATCCCTTGGAGGCGTTGGTGGGCAAAAACGCGGCTGACTTTTTTACCGAGGAAACCCTGGGGCGCATCGCCCGGGGAGAGGAGGCAAGGGAGGAGGTCGTATCGGCAAGGAGCGGTAAAAGTACCCTGTTTATTTTTGCTCCCGTACCGTTGGGGCGTTCCGGCGTGAGTTGGAGCCTGGCCGTCGGGGTGCCCTTCGAGGAGGTCCTTTCCAAGGCCGTGTCCCTTCGGAACGCCGGCCTGCTCATCGGCGTGATCACCCTGGCGGTTATCCTGGGCGCGGTCCATCAAATCACGGGCCGGGTGATCCTGAGGCCCATCGAGGCGGTGGCGGCGGGGCTCAACGATATCGCCGAGGGAGAAGGGGACACCACCAAGCGCCTTGGGGTAAGCTCCGCCGACGAGATCGGCAGGCTGGCCGAGGCGTTCAACCTGTTCATGGAAAAGCTTCAGAAATTGCTCAGAGCCATCAACAGGGACGCCCAGACCCTGGACGGGGCATCCGGCTCCCTTGTCGATCTTGCCGCCTCGTTGGCCGGGGGGGCCGGGGATACCTCGGAAAAGTCCAGGAGCGTTGCGGCCGCCACCGATGAGATGAACGCCGGCATCAACTCCGTTGCGGCGGCCATGGAGGAGGCTTCCTCGAACATCACCATGGTGGCCTCCGCAACCGAGGAGATGAGCGGCACCATCGGCGAGATCGCCGGCAATACCCGGAAGGCCGGCAAGGTTACCCGCCATGCCGTGACACAGGTCCGGGGCGCCACCGGCCGGATGAGCGAGCTGGGAGCCGCGGCCCTGGAGATCGGGAAGGTGACCGAGGCGATCAGTGAAATTTCCGAACAGACCAACCTGCTGGCCCTGAACGCCACCATCGAGGCCGCCCGGGCCGGGGAAGCGGGCAAGGGGTTCGCCGTCGTGGCCTCCGAGATAAAGGCCCTTGCGCGTCAGACCGCCGATGCCACCGATGAGATAAGGGAGAGGATCGAAGGGGTTCAGACAACGGTCCGGGGCAGCACCGCCGAAATCCGGGAGGTGGCCGGCGTCATAGAGGATGTGAACGAGATCGTCGGGACCATCTCCGCGGCCGTGGAACAGCAGTCGGCCGCGACTTCCGAGATCGCCGAGAATATCCTCAACGCCTCCAGGGGGGTGGGCGAGGTGGGGGAAAACATGGGCCGGATCAGCCGTGTTTCCGCTGAAATCGCCGCCGATGTTGCCCACGTGAGTCTGGCTGCGGAAAATATGAACAACGGCAGCAGCCGGGTGAACGACAACGCGGGCGATCTGTCGGACCTTTCCGGCAAGCTGCGGGAGGTCCTGGGCACGTACAAAATCTGATGCTTTGAAGTGTGATTGCCGCGTTCGTCCGTTGACTCGCCGAAGGTATGTATTTTTCCGGGCGAGGTTTCGTACGACCTGGAGGCAGGAGGTGTAATGGTGAAACATGAAGCGGAGCCGGGCGCGAAATATTCTCGGCGGGCCGGTTCGCGTCCCAGGAACAACAACAGATCCCGGCGGCGGGCGCGGATGGGGGGCAGGGCGCCCGAAAGCCGGGGAAAAAGAGGCGGAGGGTTCCGGTACGCCGACCTTGCATGGGCGCTCTGCCGGGCCTTGCTTGTGGTGATACTGGTGAGTCCCCGGGGCGCATGGGCGTTTGCTCCCCAAGCGGAAATCAACGCCGGAGAGAGGATCTTTCTGACGCCGGAAGAACAGGCGTTTATCCAGGGGCACACCCCCCTGGTTTTCAGCGAAGTGAACTGGAAACCCCTCTCCATTGTTACCGATGCCGATGGGTTCGAGGGGATCATCGCCGATTATTTGAATCTTGTCACCCGGCGCGGCGGACTGAGATTTTCCTTTCAGCCGAGCGACACCTGGGACGAGGTTCTGAGGAAGTACGCGGACAAAAAAATAGACGTGGTCCCGGCCCTGGCCCTGGAGGACATGGCCGGTCGTGAGATGCTCTATTCGGAGCCGTTTACCACCTTTCCCCTGATCATCGTAACCCGTGCCGATATCTCCTATATTCACGAAACGTCCCGGTTGAACGGTAAAAAGGTGGCCGTGGGCAAGGGGTATACCAGCTGGCATTTCCTCAACAAGAACTACCCGGCAATCGAGGCCGTCCAGGTGGACGGCGTGGAAGAGGCGTTGATGAAGGTGGCGAACGGCGAGGTGTTCGCCTTTGTGGGACATTTGGCGGTGGCCATCGACAACCTCCAGGGGCTCGGCATGAAGAACCTCAAGATCGCCGGGGCCACGGAGTTCCGCTTTGCCCACAGGATCGGCGTGGATCCCCGGTATCCGGAGGCGGTCTCGATCATCAACAAGGTTCTGGACGCCATGGGGGAACAGGAGCACCGGGCCATCTACAACAAATGGCTCGGGGTTCGCTACGAGAAGGGGATGGGGCATGCGCGGCTCTGGAAAATCCTGGGCGGATTTCTCCTTATTACAGGGGTTGGACTTTTCTGGAATCGGAAGCTGGCCCGGATAAACCGGGACCTCGGCCTTGAAATCGAAGAGCGAAGGCAGGTGGAAAAGGCCCTGCGCCAAAGCAACCGGAGGTTCAAGGACCTTGCCGATCTTCTTCCACAGATGATCTACGAGGCCGATGCCAAGGGAAATATCCACTATGTCAATGAATTCGGCCGGCAAATGTCGGGGTATTCGGAAGCTTCGCTGGGCCGCATGAACATCCTGGATTTTCTTTCGCCGGAAGAGCGGGACCGGGCCCGCAAGGATTTTGCAAGGATCGTCGAGGAAAAAAAACACCGGCCCAGGGAGTACGACTTTTATACCGCCCGGGGTGAAAAAATACCGGTCATCAGTTATTCAACGGCCATCCACCAGGGCGGAGCGGTTTCCGGCGCGCGGGGCATCGTTATCGACATCCGTGAAAGAAAGGCGGTGGAGGAGGCGACCCGCGCGGCCAACCGCGCCAAGAGCGATTTTCTTGCCCGGATGAGTCACGAGATCCGCACCCCCATGAACGCCGTGATCGGCATGGCCCACCTGGCCCTTGGAACCGATCTCAGTGTCAACCAGGCCGATTATATCATGAAAATCAAATCCTCGGCGGACGCGCTCCTGGGCATCATCAACGGAATCCTCGATTTTTCAAAGGTGGAAGCGGGCAAAGTCTCCATCGAATCCGTGGCCTTCAGCCTGGATTCGGTGCTGGATTCCATGGCCGATATGGTGGGGCTGGAGGCGGAAACAAAAGGTTTGGAACTGATCCTCTCCGTGGCCCCGGATGTTCCCCGGCGACTCGTGGGCGATCCCCTGCGTCTGGGTCAGATCCTGATCAACCTGGCCGGAAACGCGGTGAAATTCACCGAACGGGGGGAGGTCGTCATCGACGTCAGGATAAGGGAAAGGCGGGACACCCATCTGTTACTCGCCTTTTCCGTTGTCGATACGGGAATCGGTATTTCCGAAAAGGAGATCGGCAACCTGTTCCGGCCCTTTGCACAGGCGGATGAATCCACGACCCGCGGATTCGGCGGAACCGGTCTGGGGCTTTCCATCTGTTACCATCTGGCGCGAATGATGGGGGGGGACGTCGAGGTCGAGAGCGCTCCCGGCCGGGGCAGCACTTTCCGGTTCACGGCGGTTTTCGCGCCGGCGGGGGGGCAAAATGCACGGTGGGATCATGGGCGGAGCGTACCCGCCGGCATGAAGGCGCTGGTGGTGGAGGACAACGATTCGGCAAGGGGGGTGCTCGGCGGATTGCTTGGATCGGTTTCCATTGATGTGGCCGAGGCGGATTCGGGCGAAACCGCCCTGAGCCGGATGGCAGAGGCGACCGAAAAAGGAGAGGGGTTCGATCTGCTGCTCCTGGACCGCAAGATGCCCGGCCTTGACGGCATGGAGACCCTGCGGCGGATAACGGAGGCGGGGAGCGGATCGGGTATGCCGGCGGTCATCATGATGACCCCCCGGGGCATGGAAGAGGCGCAAGGCGATCCAATGGAATCCGAAGTCGACGCATTCCTTGCAAAACCGGTGAACCGCTCCATGCTGCTCGACTGCGTCACCGGGATCTTGAACCCGGCACCCCATGAAGGAAGAGGGGGGGAGAAACGGGTCCCCGTTCCCCCCCGGATACCGCCGGCGCTCCATGGCGGGGCCCTTGTGCTGCTGGTGGAAGACAACGCCCTCAACCGGCAGGTGGCCGGTGAGTTTCTGACCCGGGCCGGAATCCGGGTGGATACGGCGAACGACGGCCGCAAGGCCGTGGAGGCTGTGGTCCGGGGGAGATACGATTTGATTCTCATGGACATCCAGATGCCCGAGCTTGACGGGCTCGAGGCAACCCGAAGAATTCGTTGCCTGCCGGAAAATGGAGATGTGCCCATCGTTGCCATGACCGCCCACGCCATCGAAGGGAACCGGGAGAGATGCATTGAAGCCGGGATGAACGATTATGTGACCAAGCCCGTTGACCCGGATGAGCTCATGAAAACCCTGTCGCGATGGATCGGTCCGGAACGCCGTTCCTGTCCGGAAATTCCCTCCCACGCCCCCCGGGAAGTGGATCTGCCCCCCATGACCACCGTTGATTGTGCCCGGGGCATCAAAAATACAGGGGGGAACCGGGAGCTCTACGGTCAGTTGCTGGTGGAGTTTTACAACGACTATTACCGGGCCGGCAAGGAGATTGAAAAGGCCCTGGCCGGCAAGGAGTACGACTGGGTCTCCAGGCGGGTACATACCGTCAAGGGGGTGGCCGGAAACATCGGCGCATTCTCCCTTTCCACCGCGGCGAAATATCTGGAGCGGCCGCTCCTTTCGGATGCGCCGGAAAATGCGGCAAAGGCGTTTCCGGCCTTTTCCCGGGTCCTCGACGAGATCCTGGCGGAACTGCGTCCCCTGGCGTCGGCGGGAACGCCCCGCGCCCCCGGGGCGCCGGCCCCGTTCTCCTTGTCCCGGGCCTTGAGCCTCATGGAACGGCTGGGCGTTTTACTGGAAGAGGGCAACTACGAAGCCCAGGAGATGATTCCCCGGCTGAGGGAGGCTCTGGGCACGCCGGAGACGGCGGATACGGTGGAGGCCCTGATCGGGCGGATGGAAACCCTGGAGTTCGGCCGGGCCCTCGAGATTCTGGGAAAACTGAAAAAAATCCTTTGCCGGAGATCCTGGCGGGAGAGAAAAGATGACCGATAAAGAACGTATTCTCGTGGTGGATGATGAGCGTTTAAACCTGAAGATGCTTGGGGAACTCTTGAAACCCGAATACACGGTCATCCTCGCCAACAGCGGCCCCCAGGCCCTTGAACGCGCCGCAAGGGTCCCGCCCTCCCTGGTCCTCCTCGATATCGTGATGCCGGGCATGGACGGTTTCCATGTCTTGAAGCGCTTGAAAAACCATCGCGCCACCCGGGAGATACCGGTCATCTTTATCACGGCGTTGACCGGGGGGGAGGATGAGGAAAAGGGGCTGCTCCTCGGCGCCGTGGATTATATCGCAAAACCCTTTCAACCGGCCGTTGTTCTGGCCCGGATCAGGATCCATATGAAGATCCTGCGGCAACGCAGGCTGCTGGAAAGCATCGCCCTGCTCGACGGTTTGACGGAAATTCCCAACAACCGAAGTTTCACGGAGCGAATGGCCCTGGAATGGAAACGGGCGCATCGCACCGGGGCGCCCCTCTCCCTGGGGGTTCTGGATCTGGATTATTTCAAGGAGTACAACGATACGTACGGCCATGGTCGCGGGGACGAAGCCTTGAAAACCGTTGCCGCCCTCCTCGATCGGGAGTTGAAACGCCGGACCGATTTTGCCGCCCGCTACGGTGGGGAGGAGTTTGTGCTGCTCATGCCGGAAACCGATGCCAAGGGGGCGCTCATGAAAGCCGAGATGATCCGGGCGGCCCTTGAGGCGCTTCGCATCGAACACGCCGGCTCCCCGGCGTCCGGTTGGTTGACGGTGAGTATCGGCGGCGCAACCATGAGGCCCCCAACCCTTGAAACCGAGCGCCAACTGTTCGAAAGCGCCGACCGGATGCTCTACGAGGCCAAGAAAAAGGGACGAAACCGCTCGCGGTGGCGAGAAGATGCTTCGTGAAAAATAGGGCGGAAAGATCCGGGCCGCGGGCAAGGCGCGTTTTTCCAGGCGTTGGATTCGTTCGGCCCTGGGCAGTCTGCTTAACAAGCTGTGTTTAGTATGTCGGATGTGTCCGCTTCAACATTTCGACCCGTTTATCGAAGTGCGGTGGATGCCTTTTCAAACCTTTTCAAGCAGGAGGAAAATGATGACGTTCCTGGACAATCTGGGGTTGAGAACAAAGCTGACCGGAGGATTGATGATGGTACTGGCCGTTGCCCTGGCCATCGGCATGACGGGGTATTTCAGCTTGAGCGGCGTCGTTGCCGACGCCGGGATCGAAGCGCTGGCCCA
>PPCM01000728.1_pt1 | contig 22068 bp, 22 predicted proteins | sample 1555541 | NCBI WGS metagenome assembly PPCM01 (sample SAMN05284479, study PRJNA326546) | Marine sediment metagenome, whole genome shotgun sequencing project. | isolation source: marine sediment | place: Germany: Wadden Sea | collected 2012-09-05 | reverse complement strand
GGGTATTTATGGAGTTATGGGAGCTTTATTATATTTTGGATATAACAACCGTACCGTTTTTGGTGGGTTGCTTAGAAATAACTTAATACCGATATTAGCAATAAATCTAATTATTAGTTTCTTGATTCCAGGAATAAACTTTGTAGCGCATTTGGGTGGTTTATTAGGTGGGTTTATAACAACCGTGGCTTTAGGTACCTTAAATGATGATCCAAGTTTTAGAATTCAAGGAATATTGGCAACTATTGTGTTATACGTCGGTTTAATATTTATGATTTTCTATATATAGGAGGGTATAAAATGAGAGAAGACTACATTTCTTGGGATCAGTATTTTATGGGTATTTCGAAATTGAGTGGATTACGTAGTAAGGATCCTAATACTCAAGTAGGAGCATGTATTGTTAATCAAAGTAATCGGATTGTTGGAATTGGTTATAATGGTTTTCCATCGCATTTAGCAGATGGAGATTTTCCGTGGGGAAATGATGGGGAATATTTAGAAACTAAATATCCATACGTTGTTCATGCTGAACTTAATGCAATATTAAATGCAAGACAAAATCTTGAGGGGTGTAAGTTATATGTATCATTATTCCCTTGTAATGAGTGTGCAAAAGCAATCATTCAATCTGGAATCATAGAAATTATTTATGAATCAGATAAGTATCATGGAACGGATTCAAATTTAGCATCAAAGCGTCTTTTAGACGCTGCCAATATAAAATATCGCCAAATGGATGTAATTGAAATAACTTTGAAGTAGGAGGAAACGTAAATGTTTCAGATGAGAAACTTAGTGTTTGAGTTTTCAAGAGTTACCGAGACAGCTGCTCTAGCTGCGTATCGATACGTTGCGAGAGGAGACAAGGATATTGCTGATGACGCGGCAGTAAAAGCAATGCGTTATATGTTAAATAAAACGCCGATTCAAGGTGAGATTGTTATTGGAGAAGGGGAAATGGATGAAGCACCAATGTTATATATTGGTGAGAAAGTAGGAGCAGGAGGATTTGAAGTTGATATAGCTGTAGATCCAATTGATGGAACTAAGGCATGTTCATTTGGTTTAGAAAATGCCATCGCAGTAATTGCTGCTACTAAAAAAGGGTGTATGTTAAAAGCACCAGATATGTATATGGATAAAATTGCAGTAGGGCCAAAGGCTTTTGGAGCGATTGACATTACATTATCGATTGAGAAAAATATTGAAAATATTGCAAAATCTCTTGATAAGGATGTAAGAGATGTTGGAGTAGCGGTATTAAATCGAGAGCGCCACAATGAGGTAGTAAAAAAACTAGTAGCGATGGGGTGCAAAATCTTTAAGTTTAATGATGGAGATATTGCTAAAGCTGTACTTACTTGTATTCCGGAGTCAGATATTGATGTGATGATAGGAATTGGTGGAGCACCTGAGGGTGTTGTTGCTGCAGCGGCAATTAAAGCATTAGGTGGAGATTTCCAAGGTAAACTAGTTCACTATAACGAAATATGGGATGATGAAGATAGTGAGAGATTTACTTCTAAGGAAGTTAAGCAGTTAAAAGAAATGGGACTTACAAAAGATCAAGTGTTTAGAATGAATGATTTAATTCAAGGTGACGAGTTTATCTGTTCAATAACAGGTATAACTAAGGGTGATCTTGTTGATGGAGTAGTTAGAGAAGGTAATATGGCAGTTACTGAGACTTTGCTTATTAGAGGGCAAACTCAAACAATTAGAAAGATTAAATCGACGCATTTACTTAAAAAGAAAGATGATTTCTTAAAGGATATAATGCTGTAATGTATATAATTTTTTCGCCAACAAAATTGATGAATCTAACTGACACTATAAATGTTCATGAGAGTTACCGTTTTAAAGAAGCCACAAATGAGTTACTTAATTATTTTTATGATATGTCGATTGAGGAGTTAAGCCTTGCCTTAGATTTAAAATCGTCACAACTAAAAAATCAAGTATACAAAATGTATCATGGCTTTAAAATTAGAAACCATCCCTTATATTTATATCAAGGTCAGTCATTTCAACAATTAGATTTTAAGAGTTATGCAGATAATGACCATGCTTATTTAAATGAGCATTTCCGTATCATTAGTGCGTTGTATGGGGTATTAAAGCCTTTCGATGTAATCTTCCCTTACAGGCTGGATTTTAAGGCTAAAACGAAATACAATCTTAAGAACTACTGGCGAGATATAATAAATTACGATTTAGGTTTTGCTGATGTCATTGTTAACTTAGCATCAAATGAGTTTTCAAGCTTAGTAAAACACGATAATGTGATAAATATCATTTTCAAGCAAAATTATGGTGGAAACTATAAAAGTATTTCCACATTATCAAAACAAGCAAGAGGTATCTATTTAGACTGGATGGTCAAAAATAAGATAACTACTGCTAGTTTAAAAGACTTTAATCTAAGTGGTTATTCCTTCTGTGAAGAAGAGTCTGATGATAATAACTTGGTTTTCTTGAAAGGGTAAAAAAAATATCCTATACATTTGTATAGGATATTTTTTATGTTTTAGTCTGTCATAATACCAGCCATTGGAATGATTAAGAATACTAACCAAGCAATTGCATACATATCAAAGTAATGACCTAATAAAATAAATACAGCTGTTGCAATAAATGGTGTAAATGCAACAAGAGGTGGTCTACTATTTTGATATAGCATTGTCATTACAGGAATCAATAAGAAGATTAACCAACCAGGATGCCATGCTCCATAGATAATACCGAGAGCGATATAAGCAATGATGATTGCTATAACTGTAACACCTTCTTTAGTTCTTAAATTAGAAACTTTGATTCCAATTTGAACTTCACCAGTATAGATTCCAAGTAAGATAGTAAATCCAAAGACTAAATAGTTATAATCACTAAAGTTTATGTATTCAAGATATAAATAAACTAAAGGAATGAATAGATACATTACTAAAGTAATAAACTTATCAGATAACTTCTTACGATCTACAATCGTCATTAATGGTATTAAGAAGAATACTAACCAAGTTGGATGCCATGTATCATAGTAGTAACCATAAAGTATGAAGAAGATTATAGTTGCAAAAGTTGTTAACCCAACAAATGCTCCTAAGAAATCATCTTTTATTTCTGTTAAAATTCCGAGAATCGGAATGATAAGAAATACTAACCAACCAGGATGCCATAAACCATAGTAGAATCCTAGGACAAAGAAGGCAATAGTTGAGGCAAAAACACTCAATCCAACTATTGAACCAGAGAAATCACTACGCATTTCTGAAAGAATTCCCGTAATTGGAATTAATAGAAATGCCATCCAACTAACGGCCCACATATCATAATAATAACCAAGTCCAAAGAAGATAATAGTTGCGATAAAAGGTGAAAGTGCTACAAGTTTGTGATCTTTTGATTTACCTTTTCTTTTAACTTTTTCTTTGATTTGACCTTTTGCTTCAATCTTTGACAATGTTCTAGCAATATCCCAAGGTCTTCCGATTCTTTCTAATACCGAAACTTCATCTTCACCTTTTTCTAAAGCACCATCAATAATTTCTGAATAATCTTCTAGAATTTCTTCTACACTATCAGAGTTAATATCTCGATCTTTTAACTCTTCTTCAAGTTCTTTAATAAAGTCTTTTTTACTCATAATTTCCCTCCATAATCTTTGCGACTTTTTCATTAAAAGAGCGCCATTCATTTTCTTGTTCTTCTAAATGTGATTTCCCCAAATCAGTAATAAAATACATCTTTTTAGGAGCGCCTAATGCTGAACTTACTTTTTCAGTATCTAGGGTTCCTTCTTTTTTCAGTCTCCTTAAGATAGGGTAGACTGTGTTTTCATTTACTTCTAAATCATTACTAATTAGATCCAGTATCTCCGATGCAGATTTCGGATTGAAGCTAATTAACTTAACTATGCATAATTCCAAGATACCTCTTTTAAATTGTGCATTCATTATTCCACCACCTTTTTGTGTATTACACAATAAGCATAAACTATATTTTCAAGGATTGCAAGTACTTTTTTGTGTATTACACAATAAATTTAATATTTTGCATTTTTTTTCTGAATTGCTTATAATTTAGAAAACAACAGGGGAGTGATATTATGAAAAAAATACTTATGATTATGCTTTTGACTATAACTATCCTTTGTGGGTGTAATCCAAGTACAAAAGTTGAGGAAACAGCTCTATATAAGAAGATAATAGATAAGGGTGATGACCAAGATAAATTAGTCTTCATAATACTAGCAGAAGGGTACACAAAAAGTGAGATATCTGATTTTGAAGATGATGCTTTAGAGTTTGCCAATTATGTTTTAGATGAACCTCCTTTTAATAAGTATCGAGATGATATCAATTTCTATATTATTAATACAATTTCTAATGAAAGTGGAGCAGCAAGTGATCCAAGTCAACCAATCGATAATTACTTTGGTTCGACATATAACTTAGTAAGTGGCTATCAAAGATTACTTGGTACTTATGATACTTACATAATAGAAGAAGTTTTAAAAGATTCACAAATCATCTATGATTATGCATTTGTTGTAGTAAACTCTTCTCAGTATGGTGGTTCTGGTGGAAAGTATTCGTTCACTTCCCTTCACCCTGATTCAAAAGAAATACTTATTCATGAGTTAGGCCACAGCATTGCTCTTTTGGGGGATGAGTATTACGCTGGCGATCTTTATACAAGTGAAGCTGCTAACGTTACAAGAGAAAGTGACCCTGAAAAAGTTAAATGGAAAGATCTTATTGGTATTAATGAGGTTGGTGTTTATCCAATGCAAGGAGTAAAGGGATGGTACATACCCCATTTGCGTTGTAAAATGCAAGTGCTAAATCAACCGTTTTGTGAGGTTTGTAAACTAGAACTTGAAAAATACATTGAAAAGGCAATAAAAGAATAATAACTACAAACAATAAAAAAGCCAATGCAATTGCATTGGCATTATTCTTATAAAGGTGGCGCAACGAAAGTACGTTGTGCTAATTCTTGATCTAATAGATACATTCCAGCGTCTTTAACTAACTTGATCTTATCGATGATTGCTCTTACATTATCTTCTTCTTCAACTTGCTCATCAACAAACCAGTTTAAGAATGATCTAGTAGCATGTTCTCTTTCATCAATAGCAATATCCATTAAGTTATAAATTCTTGATGTAACTTCTTGTTCGTGGTGTAGTGATGCTTCAAAAACATCAAGTAATGAATCATATTCATTTTTCACTTCATCCATAGAAGCAATTGTAACTCTTCCACCTTTTTCATTAATAAATTTCATGAATTTCTTAGCATGGAATAACTCTTCTTCATATTGAACCTGGAACCAAGACTCAAATCCCGAGTATCCTTCACTTGCGCAGAAGTTTGCCATTGCTAAGTATACATTAGCTGAGTATAACTCAAAATTGATTTGTTCTACGATTTCTTTTTCTAACTTTTCTGTTAACATTCTTATTCCTCCATTATTAGTTTTGATACTTTTTCGGTATTCTTAAAGCTGTATTTTACATACTTTTTGTATTCTTCTAGTCCAATTTGCTTTAATATCTCAGCAGCTAATAAGTCAACTTTATTTGAAGCCCCTAAAAGAACCTTTCTGTTAAGTTTCTTACTCATAATATCAATATCGATTAAGAATTGATATCTTGCAAGAATTGAAGAGATAGCAACTGCTAAATACTTATCTTCAGCTTTTTGAACAAGATTTGTATCAGGATAAATTTCATCATTTTTCAGATATCTTAAGTAGTTTTTCCTTGAAGCAAACTCATCAACAACTGCCTTTGGTGTTTGCTTAAGTTTTAGACTAAGATTTTTGATTGCCTTGTTATGAGTCTTTGCTAAAATCTCATTAACATTAAGCCCCTGATCCTTGAGATTATTATATAATATATTATCGACTTTTAATAACGAAAAGCATACTTTTTTAGAAAGAATTTTCCCTGCTTTAATGATCTCTTGATCGCTCATTTTTTTAGAGTCCATAATCTTTAAGTTCTTTGCTAATTCTACTACTTCTTCGTCTACATAACTCGCACAAACTATTAAAGGTCCAAAATAATCACCTTTACCAACTTCATCACTTCCAATAATAAACTCGAGATAGTCATTTTCTGATTTCTCAATTACTTCATTAGTCCAAATAGAAGCTTCGTATAAGGCGTTTTCACCTTGAAAGAGAGCTTTTTTGGATTTATAGACAGTAATTACCGTTTTATTAGTTTTAGCCTGGAAAATAGCATGTGGAGGAGTCTTTACAAAGTCATCTTTATAAAACCTCATCATTTTTTCTATTGTTTTTTGATCTACAATAATTGTTTTTGTCATATTATCACCACCTGTATTATAGCACTCTTTTGTCTTTTAATAAATAATTCGATTTGGTATAATTAATTAGGGTGATGAAAATGAATGTAATAATTACAGATATAATAATAATAGCTTTACTATCTTTATCGATTTATAAGGGAATTAAGAATGGGCTTATAAAAGAAGCACTTTCTTTGATCTCATTTTTTGCTAGTGCTTTTCTAGCAAATGCTTTTAAAGGGTATTTTGCCTTATTCTTTTTAGACTTGATAAAACTTCCACCTGAGTTCTCTTCATTAGATTCAATTAGAATCATGATAGCTCAGACTATATCATTTCTAATACTATGGTTTGTATTCAATTTAATCTTTAAGTTAGTTATTAGCTTATTTGCAAAAATTGAGATGGCTACAGTGTCAGCTGTTACAGTTTATTTTGCTGCTGCATTAAGTTTTTTAAAGACTTACTTTGTTATATTTGTCGTTCTTTTTGTTATTTCATTTATGGGTAATGATTTTTCAAAGACAGTAAATCAAAGTTTCAGTGCCAAGATGATCTTGTATAATACCCCATTATTATCAGATTATGCAAATGGTACTGGCGATGAGTTGAAAGAGTTTATTACCAATGTAAATCAAATGATTGAAAACGGTGAAGCCATTGATTTTGCTGATTTGGATTTTGTTAGTGATTTTATTAAGAACAATCCTGGTTTAATAACTTCATTTATTAGTCCAGAAATGATTAGTGATTTAATCGGAGATGAGTTTAATCTTCGCGATTTAAATAAGATGATGACAGAAGGTAATATTGATCCTGAAGTTATCAATACCTTAGTTAGTGATGAAGTAGTTGATTTAATAGTTGAATCTGATGCTCTTGACTTAAGAGACTTAAGAACTTTATATGATAATAACGAGTTAGATTCACAACTAATTAAGACTTTAACAACACCAAAGGTTGTCCAAACCCTAATTTCAGAAGGTATCTTTACTAAAGAAGAGTTACTTGAAATGTATAACAATGGGGTAATAGAAGGGACAGACATACTTAAAATACTAGAGGAAAATTAAAATGAACAATATTATAGAAACGCTGGAGTTTGATAAGATCAGAGAAATTATTGCTGAGTTTGCTGCTAGTGAAATCGGTCGTAAGAAAGTATTGAATCTTACTCCTTTTATAGAAATGGAAAAAATTGATCGTCATTTAAGTATAACTGACGAAGCATTAAGACTTTATTCAAGTTATAAATCGGTTCCGATTTATAAGTTGAAAGATATTAGTGATCACATAAAGAGAAGTGAAATCGGAGCAATCTTAAATATTGAAGAGCTTCTTGATACATATAATCTTTTAGAGAATGTTATGCGAGTGAAGCTCTATCAAAAGAAGGTAGAACTTGAAGACATTGTTTACTTCACTGAGTTTTGTGAAGGAATGGATTCGATTAAGGATTTACGTGATGAAATAGAAAGATGTATTGATGAAAGTGGATTTATTAAAGATTCTGCATCTTTTGAATTAAGAAAGATTAGAAGAGAAATTAAAAGTAAAGAAGCTTCAATTAAACGTAAGCTAGATCAAATAGTTTCTTCTCAATCAAATATCATGAGTGAAGCGATAATTACTATCCGAAATGATCGCTTTGTAATTCCTATAAAGGAAGAGCATAAATACACTTTTAAAGGGATTATTCATGATCAGAGTAGTTCAGGTCAAACTGTTTATATTGAACCACAATCTACAGTTGATTTGAACAACCAAGTAAGTGAACTAGGGATTAAAGAACAAGCTGAAATCTCAAGAATTTTGATGTTTTTAGCAGGGTTAGTTAGTTCTCACTCAGAAATTTTAAAGCAAAACATGTATTTCTTAGGTGAAATTGATTTGATGTTTGCTAAGGGTAAGTACGCCATTGAAACTAAATCAACACGACCTTCAATTAATGATAATGATGAAATTGCCTTACTAAAAGCAAGACATCCATTAATAGATAAGGATGAAGTTGTAAGTAATGATATTATCATTGATAATAAACATCAAACGATGATTATTACAGGTCCCAATACTGGTGGGAAAACGGTTACTTTGAAAACGATTGGTCTTTTAACATTGATGGCACAATCAGGTATTCACGTTCCTTGTGAAAAGGGAAGTAAGGTTGCTGTTTATGAACAAATATTTGCAGATATAGGTGATCGTCAGTCTATCGAGTTAAATCTTTCGACTTTCTCATCTCATATCGTAAACATTATTGGTATTATTGACTCAGTTAATGATAAGTCATTAGTATTGTTTGATGAGCTAGGTAGTGGGACAGATCCTAAGGAAGGTGCCAGTTTAGCGATTTCTATTCTTGAGTACACTAAAGAGTTTGGAGCTAAAACAATTGCAACAACTCACTACTCAGAAATGAAAGAGTATGCCAAGAAACAAGAATATATTTTAAATGCCTCAGTAGAGTTTGATATGAAGCGATTAGTGCCTACTTACAAACTTCTTCTAGGACATTCAGGGCATTCAAATGCCTTAGATATTTCGAAGCAATTAGGAATGAATTCAGTTGTTATTGATTCAGCTAAGACAATTCTTGAAAGCAATATGACAGAGTCTGATAAGATGCTTGAAATTGTTGAAAGAAACATGTATGAAGTTAGAAAGAAAGAAGAAAAGCTAGATAAGTTACAAGCAGAGTATGAAAAACTATTTGCTAAAGTAAATGAAAGAGACCTTGAACTTGCACAAATAAAAGCAGAGTACATTAAAAAGGCTAAAGTAGAAGCTAATAAAATTGTTGATGCTACCCAAAAAGAAGTAGAACAGTTACTTAAGACGGTAAAAGAAGCCGAAAAAGGTCATCAAGTTACTGAAGCTAAAAAGAGCTTAGAACAACTTAAGTATAAGGAAATGGAAACGAAGAAGAAAAAGACATCTACGATGGAGTTAATGCCCGGAGATGTAGTTGAAGTGTTACCATTTGAGCAAAGAGCAGTACTATCTAAAAAGTTAAGTAATAAGGAGTGGGAAGTTTTATTAGGTGATATGAAGACTAAAGTAAGTGTCGATAACTTAGTATTTAACAATCGACCTAAACCTGAAAAGCGTGCAAGAGCGGCTCAAAAGGTTAATAGAAATATCCCAATGAAGCTTGATTTACGTGGTAAAACTGTTGAAGATGCTTTGCGTGAACTTGATTTATATATGGATCGCGTTAAATTATGTAACTTTCCTTCAGTTTCAATCATTCATGGACATGGAACTGGTGCTGTAAGAAAAGCCGTAGTCGATTTCTTGAAGAGAAACGGGTACAAATGTAGATATGGAGGAAGTGGCGAAGGTGGAACTGGAGCCACAATAGTTGAGTTTAGTTAGGGGAGGAATAAATGAACAGGAAATCTAAGTTAATCATATCGTTGATTATTTTATCTTTGGGCTTAAGTGCTTATACATTGAGTTTAAGTTTACAACTCCAAGATGAAAAAAGTATAAGTGTGACTTTAACAGAAGAGAATAAGTTGCTTGTAAGTCAAGTAAAGACTCTTCAAGAGTTGAATCGATCTCTTGGAGAAAAACTCACAGAGAATAGTCTTGATGTTACTTTGTCAAATGGCGTTAAGGACTTCTTGTTCAAAGCTTATTTAGATATTGCAAATAATCAAAGAAGAAGAGTAATAGAACTTTCAGATAGTTATTTTTCAAATCAACTATTACCCAAAGCCAATTATAAAACTAAAGACTTTGTTGGGTTCTGGCACATCGCTGATAGCGTCGCTTCAACTTCGATGTATAGCTTTCACTTATTCGAAGATCAAACTTTTATTGCAAGTCATAATGGTTATCTCAGTCATCTATCAATATCAGAAGTTGTTTATACAAAAGGACAATGGAAGATTGAAAAAGGGGTATTAGTAGTAACGATAGAAGAAGAGTACTATAGAGATGGTGGAGAACTAAAGATTGATAGTTCATTGGGATTTTTATGGTCTGATAGTCAGATAAAGTACCGAAAACTAAAAGAACCTAGAAAAATAGCATACATAATCACTGAAAATGATTACGATAGTGGTGATTTAAGAACTAGTAAGTCATTCTCAGGAATTAAACTCTATAAACTAAATAGTGATCCCGATATTTATTTAGATCACTTTTATAACTTAGAACACAATTAAATTGAATGATTTAAAAATAAAGCAAATTGCTTTTAAGTAATTAAAAAGATGTTATAATGAGAATGTAAAAACTAAGGAGGATATTAAAATGTTAAAACAAATTAATGCAGATGTATTTGAAAATGAAACAAAAGAAGGAATTACGTTAGTAGACTTTTTTGCAACTTGGTGTGGACCTTGCCAAATGTTAATGCCAGTAATTGAAGAATTAAGTGAAGAAGTAACTGATGTAAATTATGTTAAATTAGACGTAGATGAAGCAGCAAACAAGAAGTTAGCTATGGGATTCAAGGTTATGAGTATTCCAACTTTAGTATTAATGAAAGATGGAGAGCAAGTAGCAAAGAATGTTGGTGCTTTAAATAAAGAAGATTTAATTAAGTTTATCGATCAAGCTAGATAGTTAGATTCAAGAGTGGAAATATTCCACTCTTTTTTTAATGCAACTTACCAAGTTACTTTGAATTAAAAATATCTACTTGTTATTATAATTTTGGAAAATAAGAAAAAGGAGATATTTTATATGAAAAAAATATTGATTGCAATTGTAATTGCATTAGCTACAACTTTAGTAGCATGTTCACCTGAAGCAAAGGATATGAAGACTTCAGCAGAGATTATTGAAGGAATTAAAGATTTAGAAGAAGTTCAAGGATTAAGCAATAGTAGAATTCTTGGTCAAAGTGACCTTGATATTGAAACAGTAACTAACTGGCTTTCAGATCCTGAAAAACAGTTTGAGTTAAAGGGTTACTTAGATGGTGCCGTTATTTCACCTATGATGAATGTTGATGCTAGAGCAGTATTAATTTTACGTTTTGATGGTACTGAAGATAGTGAAGCTGTTAAGAAGGCAATGGAAAACTTCTCAAGATTCCTTATTTGTGTTCAAATTGAAAACTTTGAAATTACTAACGTTGGAAGCACTTATATCTTTAGTGGTGTTGAAGATAATGAAGCTGTTTTAGAAGCATTTAAAGCATTAGAATTTGAAAGAACGGCTTTAAATGAAGAAAGTTCAATTACAGAAGTAGCAATTAGATTTTCAGAAGTTTCATCAATTGAGTTCTCAGCTATTAGCAGATCATATGAAGATGAAATGAGCATGAATGAGTTAAACTATTTAGTTAACACTAGTTTAGGAATTGATACTGAGTTAATTGAAGAAGGTTTTATGAGCTATAGTTATGATGGAAATAAGTTATTTGCAATTTACAAGACAAATGATGTAGATACGCTAAAAGAAGAAGTTATTAAGTTAAATGATTTCTACAAAAAGGCACTGAATAGTGATGTAGAATTAGTAGGTGATGTAGTTGTTTATAATAACTATGTAATCTACACAAATAGTACTGATTTAGAGACATTAGAAGAAGCGATTAAGAGCTTGAATTAATATGGTATTTAGTAGCTGGTTATTCATAGTATACTTTTTGCCCTTCGTGATAACTATCTATTATTTACTACCGAAGCAAAGAAACATTGTGCTGCTTATAAGCAGCCTTTGTTTCTACGCCTTTGGGGAACCAATTTACATTGTATTACTATTATTTAGTTCTACACTTGATTATTTACTTAGTAAAAAGATAGAGAAGTCTAGCAAAAAAAGAAAATATTTAATAGCATCAATCGTTTTAAATATCGGCTTATTATCAGTGTTTAAGTATGCTGACTTTGCAGTTGATGTAATAAATAGTTTTGGATTAAACATTAGGTATTTTAATATTTCATTACCAATTGGAATTAGTTTTTATACCTTTCAAACATTGAGTTATACAATAGATGTTTATAGAGGACAGATAAAAGCGAGTGATTCATATTTAGATTACATGATGTATGTTAGTATGTTTCCGCAGTTAATAGCTGGTCCAATAGTTCGATACACTGATATCGAAAAGAAAATTAAAAAGAGAATTCACAGCTTTGATAAGTTTCATCAAGGTTTAAATAGATTTATTATAGGTTTATCAAAAAAAGTTTTAATAGCAGATCAAATGGCAATGCTTTTTGAATCCTTAAAGGCAACCGATTTAAGCTTTGTTGGTTCATGGGTAATGTTGTTTGTCTACGGAATTCATATTTACTTTGACTTTAGTGGTTACTCAGATATGGCAATTGGTCTTGGTAAGATGTTTGGTTTTGATTTTCTTGAGAACTTTAATTATCCATTTATTTCCAAGTCAGTTAGTGAATTTTGGCAAAGATGGCATATCTCCTTAGGAAGTTGGTTTAAGGAGTATGTTTATTTCCCTCTAGGAGGCTCAAGAAGCTCAAAGGGTACAACTATTAGGAACTTACTAATTGTTTGGTCTCTGACGGGATTATGGCATGGTGCAAGCATGAATTTTGTATTATGGGGACTTTACTTTGGAGTATTTATTGTAGTTGAGAAAAGCTTAACTATCAAAAATGTCCCTAAACTAGTAAAGCACTTATATTTACTTGTAGTAGTAACATTTAGCTGGATGTTATTTGCTTTCACAGATATTAGTGATTGGGGATTAATCATCAAGTCACTATTAGGAATGAATGGCTTTATTACTAATGTAGATATTTACTACTTAAGTTCATTTTCGTTCATGTTAGTTATTGCTATAGTATTTTTAGTACCACTAAAGATTAAATTATCAGAAAGGGTTAAAGGGATATTAATGATTGTCTTGTTCATTATTAGTTTGACATTCATTGTAGATTCATCATTTTCTCCCTTCATATATTTTAGGTTTTAATTATGAAAAAATTTCAAGTAGGATTTATTATTACAATAGTCTTCACATTACTATGTGTAGATTTAATAGCAGCAGATAAGTTGTTTGATCCTTATCAAAAAAAGAACTTAAGTCAAATTTCAGACATTGACTTTATTAAGGACTACTTTAACAAAGATTTAAGTGGTAATATCAACGATTATGTTGAAGATCAAATTTACTTAAAGAAACCAATTAGAGAGTTCAAAGCTTTACTGAATCGATATCTATTAAAGAGACCGGAAAATAACAGTATTTATATTTATCAAGATCATCTTTTTGAAAAGGTTTTTCCAAGAAGTGATTTCTCAATTGAGAATTACAAAAGAACTTTAAGATTGATTGCAAAGTATACAGATATTGACAGTAACTTTGTTATTCCTGATAAGAGTTTATACTTAGATAAGTATTTACATCTTTCAGAAAGTGATTTTGAGGATTTGAATTTGCTTTATGACATCTTTAGCAAGGATGATTATTATAAAAGTGATTTACACCTTACCCATCAAGGAGCTTATAAGTTGTATCAGCACCTAGTGGGTGATGCTTTAGAATTAGAGTTTGAAGAAGTAAGTGATGCATTTAAAGGTTATTATTATAATAAATCGATGTATCCATTCATCAGTGATTCAATTTTTAAAATCAGTGATGACCTAACTAGTAATCTTAAGTTATGTAAACTAGACCAATGCTTTGATAGTGTCTATGACTTTGAAGCATTAAATACCCATGATAAGTATAACTTCTTTAATGGGGGACTAAGCCCTGTAACAACAATAGAAAATGATACTCAAGAAGGTGAGTTAGTAATTTTTGGAGACTCTTATTCACAAAGTTTTTCTATCATGATGGCTTTAAACTATAAGAAGGTAACTATTATTGATTTAAGACTAATGGATATTTCACAAGTTTCAAACTACATAAGTGAAAATGCCAAAGTAATTACTGTTTATGGGTTAAAGACAATTAATGATGGAGCAATTAGCAGTTAAAGAACTAATATAATTAGTTCTTTTTTTTAATGTTTAACTATATGTGTAAACGAAGAGTAATACAAGGATTTGAGATTGAACTTAGCAACAATAATCTATATTATAGGTCTTAGGGGTGGGAGAAATTACTAAAATAGTAGAGGATATCCACGGATGTCTTTTTAATTTTTGCAAAAATGAAATACTACCATAAAATATTGATGGAGGGTATACAATGAAGGGTACAATGAAAAAGAAAATAAAAGTTCAAATTGCAATAATAGTTTCTATTATCTTGATTCTAGAATTTATATTTAGCTCAGGTATTATTGAAAAGGGAATTTATGTTTATAAGAAAAGTTCTTATGAAAGTTCACAAAGTGATGATGATTTAAATTGGATTATTAGCTATAACTTGTTTGGTAGTAATACGAAAGATAAGTTGAAGTATTATCCAATTTACAAAGAGAAGTACCGTAAGGAAATTGAATATCAACCGGAATCGATGATGTCAAGTGTAAGGGGAGACTATCTGACCACTCTTATTATGGAAAGAAATTTCAAGGAGTTTGATAGTTTTTTCAAGAGTGAATGTTCTTTAGAAACAAATGGTTGTTTCGGTCGTAGTTTTAGTCTTATGCATATACCAGTTGACAAAATCCTTTCTAAAGAGGAAGTTGATATGTTTAGGTGCTATTTAATTGAATTGATAGAAGGTGAAGAAGTTGTTACTAGGGATACTGCAGAATACTATTTACACTTAGTAGCACTTTTGAGAAATAATTATTTCCAAGATGAGTTTAAAGAGGAATCTGATATGATACATGAACTCATTCCAGATGTTTTGTCGAAACTAAAAGAAAGTGATACCGTTGAAACGAAGAAACTGGATTTCATAAATAAATCGTTCTGTGAAAAGGTTAGTTGGTAGTTGGATATAATTTAGAGGTTTGAAGGGAAGAGGGTGGTCAGTTGACATACATGTTTTGTCAACTTTACCACTTCTTCTTTAAATAATAGAATGAGATACCAGTTATAAATTGCTTTTCCATAACAAGGTGTAATAAGTTATCAGTTCACATTATTCAGAGATTGATATATTGTTTGTGTAAATTAATTATTGAAACTGTAGTTTAAGCTAGGTTATACTGTAAATATCTCGTTTTCTGTCGTATGGAGTGGAAGCAAAAATCTGACAAGACATCTATTAAATTTTAATGGGTTACTTGTAAGGATTGTGATTTGAATGATTTTAAATGACATTGATCAAATTTTAGAAGGAGTTTTTTTATGAGTAGCGCATATTTTTCAATAGCCATGTGGCTAGTAATCATTTCGTGTTTAAACGATTTGTTATATTTAAGAATGTTTGGGCAGTTACATAAAAGTGAGAGTAAGAAACTGGTTGCGTTTTCTAATTCTGTAGTAATTATTGCCGTCTTATTAGTTATTGTTTTTGACGCGGTTAGTTTTGAAAGTTTCATAACTATAACAGTTTTATTTTTGATAAGACAAATCATATTGAAGTACTCGATAGTTTTTAAGGAAAAAAAACTGGAAGCAGAAGAAATATATCAAACTTATTTAGATGATAATTTCAATGTTTTTTTTAGCTCGGGCGTAATTAAGGAGTTTAAACCTCTGTTTAAAGCACTTCTGTTGAGATCGATAAAGCTTATCATATTTCTGGGTATAGTTTTAGTTTTTGCTGGTTCTCCAACAGACGGTTCTCTTTGGAGTTATCTGAGATTAACTCTAGTGGTAATTATGCTTTATGATGCAGTTTTTCAATATGGTTATTTTAAAATGCTTAATTTCGCTTTATCCATTCATGGTTATTTGCTTAACAAAAAAACTACTGTATATGAAGGTGGAAGTGCAAAGTTAGAAAAATTGCTATCACGCAAAATACTTGAAAATGGTAAGGATGAAAGTTATATCTGTAAAGTTGGTGAAATCGATGTTCACGTTATATGTGTTGATGACGATTCTGATATTATAGATGAAGTGAATGAAGTGAAGAAGAACTTCACAGGTGATTTTACTCTTGTATATCTAGTTAGTAATGTGAAAAGGAAGTACAAGGGGGAGGATTTATACAGATTTATCTATCATAATGATAATGTCATAATTTTTAATGTATTTAATGACTTAGAGAATGGGGATCTTGTTTTCCTTACGGATGTAATATTTCAATTAAACAGGCTCAATCAAGTACTATGTTTTAAACTTAAAGAAATCTAAACATGGTAAAGGTGTATGATTTGATATGAATGCTGTGTACCCTATATGTATTGTGATTTTGTGGATGGATTTTAAAGTCAATCTATACGAAAAACTTTTTATTAAACTTAACTAAGGTGTTTATTTCACCTTAGTTTTTTCTTTAGAATAGTTTCCCCTTTTCTTGACCACTGTGGTCAAGTAGTGTTATACTGAAATTGACCAAGGTGGTCGGTGGAGGTGATTTAATGAAGGATATCTTACTAGATGTTGAGTCTAGTAAAAAGGAAAAGATAATAAATGCAGCGATTGTAGAGTTTAGTAAGAATGGATTTGAGAAAGCTTCTACTAATGCAATTGTTAAAAGAGCAGGGGTTTCAAAAGGATTAATTTACCATTATTTCGAGAATAAGCAAGCTTTATATGATTACTTAATCTATTACGTGTTTAATCTAGTTATGGGTGAAATTAATGACAAGTTAAATTTTAATGAACCAGATATCTTTAAGAGATTTAAAGAAGTAGCGATGATTAAAATGGAAATAAGTTATCACCACCCGTCGATATATGATGTAATTCCTAAGTTTTATGAAGATAAATCTTATGAAGAAATTAAAGCTCTAGCTGAAAGTTTTTCACCTAATATTTATCAAAGAATATTTTCAGAGAATGTTGATTACAGTCTTTTTAAAGATGAAGTAGATGTTGAGAAGGCGATGAAAATAATTAATTGGACGATTGAAAAAATAGGTGAAGAAGGAATGCAGGAAATGGTTTCTACGCAAGGTAAATTAGATCTTGATAGTTACGCGAGTAAATTTGATAGCTACATGCAAATCTTAAAAAATGCATTTTATAAATAACATGGAGGAAAAGCTATGATAAAAGTAAATGGTCTTAAGTATTCTTATGATAATAATGATAAGTATGCTGTTAATGACATTAGTTTCGAGGTTAAGGAAGGAGAAGTATTTGGTTTCTTAGGTCCAAGTGGAGCGGGAAAAAGTACTACTCAAAATATTTTAACAGGTTTATTACAGCTTCAAGAAGGGCAAGTGAGTGTTGCTGGTTTTGATGTTAAGAAGATTGAAAACAGTATGTTTAACCAAATTGGAATGAGCTTTGAGCAGTCAAACGTTTATTCAAAGCTTACTGCAAAAGAGAATTTAGAGTTTTATTCTAAGTTATTTGATGTTGAAACAAGAGATCCAATGGATTTACTTGAGATGGTTGGACTAAAAGATAAGGCAGATGATAAAGCCGGTTCATTTTCAAAAGGAATGAAACACCGTTTGACTTTTGCTAGATCTTTAATTAATAATCCAACATTATGGTTCCTAGATGAACCTACAACTGGTTTAGATCCTGCTATCGCAGCAGAAATAAAAGATATAATAAGAGAAGAACACAAAAAAGGGGCAACAATCTTTTTAACAACTCACAATATGTATATTGCTGATGAGTTATGTGATCGTGTTGCTTTTATGGTTGACGGACAAATTAAACTGATTGATTCACCAAAAAACCTCAAACTAAAGTATGGAGAGCAAATAGTAGAGATTGAATATATTAACGATGATGAGATTGTGAAAGAATCATTATCGACTATTGTAGAAGATGACAAGAAGCGTATGAAAGAAATTATTGATAACTATGAAATTCAGACGATGCACACTAAAGAGGCAACTTTAGAAGAAATCTTTATCAAAGTTACCGGAAGAGAGTTAGTATAGTATGAAACTTTGGTATAGTTTTTTAAAAGAACTTAAGTTAGCTTCTAAAAGTTTCTACTTCTACATGGAATTAATTATGGCTGTGATAATTATCGTTATCTTAACTACAGTTGTCCCGGAGAACTTTACAACAAAATCGACAGAGTATGTATACTTAGATTTAAGTCCTGATCATCAGGAGAAGTTTATTAGCGATTTTACTACTTCAGAAGAAGTGGTGAAGACTGAAGTTATTAAGTCTATTAGTGGCGTTAAATACAAAGCTACAAAGTTTGAGTCTTCAGAGCAAAAAGTATTTCTATTTGAAACTAAAGAAGGTTTAGAAAAAGCATCTGAGAAGGATGGAGTAATGGGTATTGCTGTTTCAATTAAAAATGGAGCATTATTTTTTGATTACTATATTCAAGGCTATGAATCAGAAAAATTTCTAAACATCATGAAATCTGCATCAGTTCTGATTGAAGATCAAGAGGGCTTTATGACTTCGCTTAGCACTATGAAAGTTAAAAGTTTAGATGAAAATCATGATCAATTAACTGATCGTGAGAATTTATTGCCATTATTTTTATTCTTTAATGGTTCATTGATGGGCTTATTTATTGTTGCATCATACATTTTCTTAGATAAAGGAGAAGGAGTAATAAAGGCCTATGCAATAACTACTTCAAGTGTGAAAACGTACTTATTAAGTAAAGTTTTGGTACTGAGCGTTACTTCCATCATTACTTCATTTGCTGTGACATTTGCAGTTGTTGGTTTTGATGCTAACTATTTAGGGTTATTTCTTCTAATTGCTACAAGTGGCTTCTTTATCAGTATGATTGGTTTAATCTTATCGAGTTATTACACAAATATTATGCAGTCATTTGGGGTATTATACGTTCTAATCATCTTACTTAGCTTACCGGTGATTGCCTATAATCTACCTGCATGGAATCCAGGGTGGATTCAGTGGATTCCTACTTATTATGTTATGTATGGAATTAAAGAGATTTTACTTGAAAACGGGGATTTTATGTTTGTTATTTATTCTAGTTTAGGCTTCCTTGCTCTTAGTTTGGTGATGCTTCCTATCGCTGACTTTAGGTTCAAGAAGACCTTGGTATAGGAGGTAATTATGAAGAAAATATTAGCTATATTCTTAAGAGACATAAAATCTAATTCACGTGATTTTATTGCGATGTACATCATTTTAATACCAATTATTTTTGGAGTAATTATTAACTTGCTAGTTCCAAGTGTAAATGAGACAACTTTGAACTTGGCATTTATTGAGGGAGATAATCCCGCACAAGTTGAATACTTAGATAACTTTGCGAAAACTGAAACAGTAGCTGATTATGAAGCCTTAGAAGAAAGGGTTTCAAGAAGAGATCAAGTGATCGGTATTTACAAGAATGGCGATGACTATGAAATTCTTGTTCAAGGTAATGAGAGGAGTGAGTTTCAAGATTTTGCCAAACTATTGCTTTACTTTGAAAGAAATAATGTTGACTTTGATAATGCCAATGCAGAAATTCATTCTTTTGAAAAAGATCTTAACCCGATAAAGACTCTATTCGTTAACTTGCTGTTATTAATGATTGGTGTTCTTGGAGGAATGTTAATTGGAATTAACATAGTTGAAGAAAAAGTAGACAATACCATTAGTGCGGTAAATGTTTCAACGATTTCCAGATTGGGATTCATCGCTGGAAAAAGTATTATTGGGATAATTTTACCAATATATGGATCGATTACATTGGTTTATATTACCGGTTATACTAATGTGAACTTCATTCAGTTATTGATACTATCACTACTTGGAAGCATTATTGGGATTCTAGTAGGTTTCTTTGAAGGAACTAAGAATACCGATATTATGGAAGTTGCAGCTAGCATAAAAATGTTATTCCTTCCTGTATTTGCTGTTGTCTTGGCAATTGAGTTTTTATCAGATAAATGGCAATGGATGTTTATGTGGCTTCCTTGGTACTGGGTATATAAAGGAAATGAAGCTTTATTAAATTATGATACAACATGGACGCAAATTGGGTTATACTCAATATATATATTAATTCCTAGTGTCTTGGTGTTTATCTATTTAAAAAAGGGAATTAAAAAAGGTTTAGAATAAAAATAAAAAGAGGAGGATTATTATGAATTGGCAACCGTTAGCAGGAATATTTGCATTTTTATATGCAGGATTTGTAGCATATGTAGGAGTTACTAAAAAACCTGAATCAGTCTGGGATATGGCTAAGGTTCGATTTTTTAGAAAAATCTTAGGTGAAAAAGGAGCACAAATCTTCTTTATCATTTGGGCGATCATATTTGTCGGTCTAGGTATTTGGGCTTTTATGTTAACACCTGAAATGTAGGTTAAAATATGCGAATTTTCGCATATTTTTTCTATTTAGATTGACTTTGCTTCCAATAAATAGTATATTCTCATTAATTAAGCAATGAAGAGAAGAAGTAATTAGTCCTCTTTGATAAAAGCGACCTGGGTTGGTGGAAGCCAGGATCAAAAGATTGATGAATAACATCTCTAGCTGACAGAAGAAAGCAATAGTTAGTAGAACTGTCCGTCGCCGGCGTTAACGGATTGAGTGCATAGCAATGCTATGAATTAAGGTGGTACCGCGTAATAACGTCCTTAGATTAATTTCTAAGGATTTTTTTAATTTATAAGGAGGAATTATTATGGTAAACACATTAGTAAAAGATATTTTTGCGAAAACAAAAGATTTCAAAGACCAAGAGGTCAAAATAAGTGGGTGGATTAGAAATAATCGTGCTCAAAAAGAGTTTGGATTTATCAGTTTAAATGATGGTTCGTTCTTTGAGACTATACAAGTTGTTTATGAAGATAAGTTTTTAGAAGACTTTAGTGAAATTCAAAAACTAAGAGTAGGAACAGCTATTGAAGTTTATGGAACAGTTGTATTAACAGAAGGAAGAAAGCAACCATTTGAGATTAAAGCTACAAGAATTGAGTGGGCGACAAATGCTAGTGCTGATTATCCAATTCAACCAAAGAGACATAGTAAAGAGTTTTTAAGAACTATCCCGCATTTAAGAGGTAAAACTAACTTATTCTATGCTGCTTTTAAAGTTAAGAATGCTGTTACAATGGCTATTCATAACTATTTCCAAGATCAAGGATTTGTTTATATTCAAACTCCAATCATTACAAGTAATGATGCTGAGGGTGCTGGTGAAATGTTTAAGGTTTCAACTTTAGACTTATTAAATGTACCAACAACAGATGAAGGTGAAATTGATTATAAAGAAGATATGTTTGCCAAGAAAGTTGGTTTAACGGTATCAGGTCAAATTCATGTTGAGCCATTTGCTCAGTCTCATCGTAACGTTTATACATTTGGTCCAACAATGCGTGCTGAACGTTCAAACACAAAAATTCATGCAAACGAGTTTTGGATGATTGAACCAGAAATGGCATTCTGTGATTTAGCAGGAGATATTGAATATATTGAAGGTTTAGTAAAATATATTATCGATCATGTTTTAAAGACTTGTCCTGAAGAAATGCAATTCTTTAACTCATTTGTTGAAAAAGGATTAATTGAAAGACTTGAAAAAGTGTTAAAAGCTGATTTTAAAAAAGTTACTCATAAAGAAGCGGTTGAAACATTACTTGCTGCTGATGTGAAGTTTGAGTTCTTGCCAAAACAAGGTGAGGATTTAGCTACAGAGCACGAAAAATACTTAACAAGTGTTTATGGTCCTGTATTTGTTACTGATTGGCCAAAAGATATTAAAGCTTTCTATATGACTGTAAACGATGACAAAGAAACAGTTGCTGCTGTTGACTTACTTGTGCCAGGTGCCGGGGAGTTAGTAGGAGGTTCACAGCGTGAACATCGTCCAGAAGTATTGAAGCAAAGAATGATTGA
>PPCM01000727.1_pt1 | contig 22110 bp, 19 predicted proteins | sample 1555541 | NCBI WGS metagenome assembly PPCM01 (sample SAMN05284479, study PRJNA326546) | Marine sediment metagenome, whole genome shotgun sequencing project. | isolation source: marine sediment | place: Germany: Wadden Sea | collected 2012-09-05 | reverse complement strand
TTTCTTCTACTAATTCTTCAACTACAGGTTCTGGAGTTTCTTCTTTTATTTCTTCTACTAATTCTTCAACTACAGGTTCTGGAGTTTCTTCTTTTATTTCTTCTACTAATTCTTCAACTACAGGTTCTGGAGTTTCTTCTTTTATTTCTTCAACTACAGGTTCTGGAGTTTCTTCTTTTATTTCTTCTACTATTTTTTCAACTACAGGTTCTGGAGTTTCTACAATTTTATCATCTTCATCATCTTCATCGTCTTCATCATCATCTGCCGAATCAGGAATTGATTTCAAATCATCTAAATCGTCTTCTACTTCGGTTTCCGTAGTTTCTTCTACTACAGGTTCATTTGTTTCTTCTTCATCTACAGGTTCTGGAGTTTCTTCTATAAGTTCTTCTACTGGTTGTTCATCGGTAGCAGGTACAGAAGGTTCCTCTTCTTTTTCTTCTTGAATATTATTAAGTGTATCAAGGAAAGCTTTAAATGCTGAGAAAGTAACAGTGTTATGTGCTTCTACTGTAGTTTCCTCATTTGTACCAGAATCTACTTCAGTTGATTCTTCGATATGTTCTTTCGCAAATTTACCAAATTTGGCAATTTTAACCTCTTCATCAGCAACAACAGTCTCTTTTATAATTTCAGTAAATGTATTAATGAATTTACGAGCATCGTTTTGTGATAATTCAGCAACATCTGCAACATAAAGAATAAGTTCTGTTTTGTTTAGTTTTTTACGAGCTTTTAAAGCATCTTCTTTTTGCTTTTGTGCTTCAGATATTTGTTGCATTTGCTCTGCTTCTTTTCTTCTTGCTTCTTTTACACGAGCTTTTGTTTCTTTATTCTCTTTGCTTCTTTTAACTCTGGCATCATGTCCGTCTTTAATTCCTGCAAAGAATTTCGATATTTGTTTTCCAACTTTATTAAGAATATTGTCTGAATCCTTAACATTTTTATTTCTAAACTTATCTGATAATTCTTCACGTGATACAGGTTGTCCTACGGAATCTCCAGACATTGATCGTTTGTAATCAGAAACACTCATAAGATCAGATTGCTTGTGTGCCAATCCAAAGAAAACACGGCCAGCTACGATAAATACAACAGTAGCAGCTGCGATTGGATATATGCTGAATTTAACAAAATAATGATCTTGTCTTACAACACATAATGTTACACTTGTACAATCAAATGCATTTGTTGATATTCCAACAAATAAGACAATCAGGAATAACACAAAAAATATTCCTGCAAATATATACATCATCTTCATAAGTCTTTCATATAGTAATTGGAGTTTAGACATACTATCACCTCTTAAACTTATTCTATAATAGTCAATGATAAAAATCAATAAAAAAAACAGTATTAATCACTGTTTTTTTTATTCTCTAAGGCTCTAATTCGTTAATTACACGATATATGAGACTATATTGTGTGCATTCGCGTAGTCTTGATATAACGTAATGGTCTCTTCCAATTCTGTTTTCAAATTTATACTTCCATTGAACGAAATTATAAACACCAACACTTTTTTTGTGTCACTCGTTATCATTGTTCTTTCTGTATCACTTGTTGATGATCCAAAAGGACCTAGTTCATCCTCATACACTGGTATATTTGTGATGTTTAGTTTACCTCTCCCAATTCCATAATATTCATCCGCTTCTCGACCTAGTCTAATTGAAATAGTATTTCCAACAATTTTATCATAATCTAAGACAGCTACGCTTCTTCTTGTATTTATTGATACTACATTCCCAAGATCTACAAGATTATTAACACGATATAGTTTGTTTCCTTTTGAAAGTCTACGATATAGACTTTCAACAGCCAATCGGTATCTTGAAGGATCTTTTCCATATGCTTTATATGCTTTCCTAGCGTCTATAATAGTTTCAAGATTAACTACTTCTTTTATATCTATTTCAGACTGGATTTTGTCCTCTAAATCAGATATTATTTCATCGATTTTAGAGTTCTTTAGAACTGATACATCAGCTTTGATTACACCAACTGTAAAATCAGGAGTTATCTTCTTTAGTTTTTCATCAATTATTATATTCATGTAACCACCTCGGAAAATATTATAACAAAAATAGAGTGCAATTGCACTCTATTATTTACACCCTAATCTTAATGTATCTCTAGCAATCATTACTTCTTCATTGGTTGGTAACAAGAATAATTTAACGTTAGAACTATCCTTTGATATTAGTCTTTCTTCACCACGAACTTGATTTCTTAATTCATCAATTTCAACACCCAATGGTTTTAATCTTTTAGAGATTAACTGTCTTGTAAGTACTGCATTTTCACCAACTCCTGCTGTGAAACAGATTGCATCAACACTACCCATAGTCACATAATAAGCAGCGATATAGTCACAAATCATTTTTACTTGTTTTTTTATAGCTAACAAACTTTGCTTGTCACCATGATGTGAAGCAGTCCATAAATCTCTAGAATCATTTGAGTTGTTTGAAACTCCTAAATAACCTGATTTTTTATTTAAATCACTAATAACTTCTTTAATACTTTTGCTTTCTTTCACAGCAATGTACTCAACTATAGCAGGATCAATATCTCCACTCCTTGTTCCCATCATAATACCAGCGAGTGGTGTGAATCCCATTGATGTATCAACTGAAACTCCACCTTTAACAGCGCATATACTAGCTCCATTACCTAAATGCAAAACAATTGTATTAACGTCCTTAATATCTTTGTTTAGTAGTTCTGCAACTCTTTCGGATACGAATCGATGTGAAGTTCCATGAAATCCATATTTTCGTACTCCGTATTTTTTATACCACTCATAGGGTACACCATATAAGAATGCATCTTCTTCCATCGTTTGATGAAACGCTGTATCAAACACTGCGACACCTTTAATATTTGGCAATACTTTTTGGAATGCTCTAATTCCTGTTAAATTTGCGGGATTATGAAGTGGTGCTAAATCACTTACATCTTCAATTGCTTTTATAACATCTCCTGTAATTACTACTGAATCACTAAATTTTTCTCCACCATGAACAACACGGTGTCCGACACCATTTATCTCATCCAAAGAATCTAGTATCTTTAACATAATGAGTTTGTGTAAAAGTAAATCTACTGCTGCTGCATGATCTTTAATTTCTAGTTCTTCTTTTACTGTTTTTCCATCATACTTAACTTTTATTGTAGCGTTGACGCTCCCAATTCTTTCGATGACTCCCGAAACCAATACCGTTTCTTCAGGCATTACTAATAACTGGAACTTCAAAGAACTACTTCCAGCATTAACTGCGATTATTTTCATTTTGCTCTCCTTTAATTACGGCTTTATTTCGGCCTGTACTTTTCGCTTCATACATATATGTATCTGCTTTTTTAATGAGTGAATCAAATGTATCCTTTTTATTATACATTAATCCACCTAAACTTATTGTTACTTTTATTTGTTCCTTATTCGGTAACTCGTATCCTGAAGTGCTAATTAACATTCGAATTTTTTCAGCTAATTTTTCCAAAGTCTCTACTGTATTAACCTTAAGAACTAGAATAAACTCTTCTCCTCCCCATCTACCTAAACGATCATTCGTACGTATGTTACTGGTGATAGTGCTGCTAACAAGTTTTAAAATTTCATCACCAATATCGTGTCCGTAAGTATCATTCACATTTTTGAAATGATCAATATCAATGAAAAGAATCCCAAATTTGGTGTCAAACTTGTTGGCCTCATCAATCAAATTTCGTAGATAGAAATCCAAATAATGTCTATTATATATATCCATTAATTCATCTTTAACAACAAGTTCTTGTAGTTTCAAGTTCTCTGCATACACAGAGTCTCCTTCTCTAGCATCTTCAAAAATTTCGATTGCTCCATCAATTACATCTTGTTTGTCATATGTTGGTATTGATCTGACAAACACCGGAACTCTATGTCCAAGTTTATGATGTAAATAAACTAGATTATTTGTAGTAACACCAGTCTTTAATGTGCTTTCTAAAGGACATCCACCAAAACAGAGTAATTTACCTTGTTTATCGACATGTCTTAAAATGTTATTGAAGCAATGCTTACTTATCATTTCTTCCTTTGTGTATCCTGATATTTTCGTTGCTGCATCGTTCCAATATAATATCTTTCTGTTCATATCTACAACATATACTCCAGAAAACATATTATCAAACAAAACTTTATCATTTTGGTTAATCATTCAATCACATCCTTTATACTGTAAATATTATATCATACATTTAATAATCATTTTTAATTAATTTATGTTTGACATTGACGTAACGTTAAGGTTTATAATGTAGTTAGGTGATCACTTATGTACAAAATTAAAGAAATAGCCAAAATGGCCGGTGTATCTTCAAGAACTTTGAGATATTACCATGAGATTAATTTGTTGAACCCATCGTATATTAACGAGTCAGGGTACCGAATATACTCAGAAAAGCAGTTAGATTTATTACAACAGATCCTCTTCTACAGAAGAATGGATTTACCTTTAAGTGAAATTAAAAAGATTTTAAATGATCAATTCTTTGATTTAAATGATTCTCTAGTAAAACATAGAGAAAATCTCGTAAAACAGAAGGACAATATTGAAGTACTTCTAAATACAATCGATAAGACAATTGCGTACCAAAAAGGAGAAACGAAAATGAAATCAAAAGATAAATTTGAAGGATTAAAAGATGAAATGATAAAAGAAGTTGATGAGAAATATGGCGATGAACTTCGAGATTCATATGGTAGTGAAGCTATTAACGAAGGTTTTACTAAGTTTAAGAAAATGACGAAGTATCAAATGGATTCCGCTGATCAGTTAGCTGAAGACATCTTGAATAAGTTAAGTATCTTACTTCCAGATAATGATCCTTCTAGCAATGAGGGACAAGAACTCTGTAAAATGCATGAAAAATGGATAAAGTACTACTGGCCTACCTATTCAAAAGAGGCACATTTAGCTTTAACGAAGATGTACACAACGGATAAGAGATTTACTGCATACTACGATAAAGTAGGAGTAGGAGCATCTTTGTACTTATTTAAGGCAATGGAAATATATCTAAAATAAAAAAACTTCCTAAGAAGTTTTTTTTATTTGGTACCAGTAGTCGGATTCGAACCGACACGACCGTAGGGCCACCAGATTTTGAATCTAGCGTGTCTACCAGTTCCACCATACTGGCACAAGTAATTCTATTATACATCAAATTTGCGATTTGTGAACAAAAAAATAACACATTTTTGTGTTATTTTATAAATTAATGACAGAACCGGTTCTAACTCGTTGTAAGTTGTCCCTCATATGTTGCTTTAGTTCCTGATATGCTTCTTCTCCTGTACAGTGACAAGAATAGAAAGTAGTTGCATCTCGATTGTTGAATTTACTACCCAAATTGATTAAATAATCCGTTTGTTTAAAATCAAATGAATCATAATGACTAAAATGGAATCCTCCAAATATCTGGGTAAATTCGATTCGATTATTCTTCTCCAACGTATCGATAATATGTTCTATACCTTTGTGAGAACATCCAGAGAATAAAACATGATTCTCGTCTTCTTGTATTGACAAATAGATTTCGTGATCAAATTTATCAAGTATGTAATGGTTATTTCTATAAACTCGTAACGCATTATCTGTAATCACTTGCTTTTTATAAGGAACATTTGTGAATATTGTAATGTCCTCGTCAATCACAGTATCATCATCGATAAATACAAAACGATTCTTTGTATTTACTGGTTCTTTTACACCAATAAATTCATGTTTTGAGTCGATTGATTTCACATGTTCATCAAACACGTGTTTTGATGCATATATTTTCGCTAATTTGTTTTTGCGCATGAATTTTTGCAATCCATAACCATGATCATTATGCCCGTGTGAAATTACAAGAATGTCTACCGAAGCTATATTGATTCCGAGTTTCTTTGCATTCTTCAAATAAAGATTGTTTGGTCCTAAGTCAAACAGAATTTTCTTCCCGTTTGTTTCAATGTATAAACTCAGTCCATGTGCAGATAACAATTTTGTATTTTCGGTTGTATTTTCTACGAGTGTTGTTACTTTCATTCTTCGTTAGTAAGCCTTTTAATAATCATTTCGTAACCACCTGGTCCAAACGAAAATGATTTTGATATCTTACTAATCGTTGCTGCACTTATACCTGTTTCTTTTTCAATTTCTTGATATGTCATTTTACTAAACAGCATTTTTGCTACTTCAAGTCTTTGTCCAAATGCTTCTAATTCATTGATTGTACAAAGGTCATCAAAAAAGCGATAACAGTCTTCCTTTGTTTTAAGTAGTAAAATCGCTTCAAATAATTTATCAATTTCTTCTTTTTCAACTTTATATCGATAATTCATTATCTCACCTCTTGCTTCCATATGTATTATATCACAATCTATTCTATAACAAAAAAAAATAATAATATTACCAATAAATATTAATGTTAAGCTGTTATATATATGTAACGATTCTCCCTCTAATCATCCGGAGGACTTTCCCTCCCCCTCTTTCTTAGTTCTTTACTTGTCTAACGAAAGCATCTATAATAATATCGAGGTGGTTTTATGACAGGTAAAGAACTAAACAAATTAGTCAAACGTCTACAAAATGGTGAAATGGATGTTTTTGATCCAATCTATTACGAAACTAAGAGTCTTGTTTATTACACGATCCTAAGTATTGTTAAAGATAACTCTTTGTCAGAAGATTTAATGCAAGAAACCTACCTGAAAGCCTTAAATAAAATCCATTCGTTTAAACCTCGATTTAGTTTTGCTAGTTGGATTGTTATGATAGCACGTAATTTAGCTATTAATGAATACAACAGGCGAAAACGAGAATTAAGTTTTGACCCTTCTGTTGATGAATATATTTTTGGTAAAGAAGAAAGTATTAGTGAGAAACAATTAATTGTCAAAGAAATGATGGAAAAACTAAAACCAGTTGAAAGAGAAATTGTCATTTTGCATGTGATTGGAGATTTGAAACATCGTGAGATTGCCGATATTGTGAAAAAACCTCTGGGGACTGTAACTTGGATGTATAATGAAGCAATAAAAAAATTAAGAAATGAATATAGAGAGTAGGTGACGATATGAATAATGATAAATTCAAACAAGATATGCGTAATACTTTTAATAATGAAGTACCTGACCCTTTAGAAAATATTAAAAGTGATCCACGATTTTTTGTACCACAAAAAAATACAGGATTTTCTTTACGAGGTATCTCAAATAAAAAAGTTTTTGCAGGAATATTAAGTGTATTTGTACTAACATTAATTATCGTTACTTCACTTAGCAGATTGTCTACACCTGTAGTCGCATCGACTGTAACAATCGACATTAATCCATCAATTATTGTGACACTTGATGAAGAGGATAATGTCATCAATGCAAAAGGTTTAAACAATGATGGAGAGACTGTCATAGATAAAGATACTACCTATCGTGGTATGACAATAGAGGAATTTATAGATATCCTTGTAAAACATCTTGAAGACAATGAATACATTACAGATGCAGAAGATGCATACAATATAATTCTGTTCAATATTGATACAAACAATGAGTCAAAGAAAGCACAAATACAACAACGATTCCAAAATGAATTTTCACGATTACTGAACAACAATTCAGCTGGATATTGGTTACTAAATTCTGACGATATTGAATTGACCAATGAGCAAAGAAGACAAATTAGAGAGCAATCTCAACTTTCCACTCAGACTCAAGCAAGATTAGTATTAGTATACCGATTAAACTCTTTACAAGATGACTACACTGTTGAGGAATTATCGGATATGACATTGATTCAATTATACAATTTGTATTTGGAACATGAAACTTTAGATAATCTACCTGATTATGACGACATGCCAGGTAATAAGTGGAACAAAAAATAAAAAGGACTCCTTGGAGTCCTTTATTTTTTTGACGCTTCTACTTGCTCAGAAATAAATTGATTTGTATATAATTGGTAATATTTACCTTCTTTTTCAATCAATTCACTGTGCGTTCCTGCTTCGATTATTTCACCCATTTCAAGAACTAAGATTCTATCACTAGATGTAATTGTTGATAATCGATGTGCGACAACAAAGCTTGTACGGTTTTTCAGTACTACTTCTATTGCTTTTTGCACACTTTTTTCAGTTTTGGTATCAACACTACTTGTTGCTTCATCTAAAATCAGAATTTTTGGATTGGCGATTAATGCTCTTGCGAAACTAATTAATTGTTTTTGTCCAACGCTTAATCTTGCTCCACCTTCACCAACAGTCGTTTCATAACCATCTTCAAACTCAGTGATAAAGTCGTGGGCTTCAACTAATTTTGATGCTTCTAATACTTCTTCCATCGTCGCATCTTGATTACCATATTTGATATTATCTAAGATTGTTCCGCTGAATAAGTGAGGGGACTGTAACACGTATCCTAAATTATCATGTAGCCACCCTAGTGATCGTTCTTTATAGTCAACACCATCAATCAATATTTGTCCTTGTGTTGGTTCATAGAATCGACAAATCAAGTTTACAATTGTTGATTTACCAGCTCCTGTATGTCCTACTAAGGCAATACTTTCACCTGGCTTGATTTTCAGGTTGAAGTTTTTAAGGACTTCTTCCCCTTTATTGTATTTGAATGTAACATCTTTAAATTCAATGTTACCAACAAGTTCTTCCCAGTTGTCTTTTTTATGATCGATTGCATCACCATATTTATTGATTACTTCATCTGTATCCCATATTTCTGGTTCTGTCTCGATTAAACTCATTAAACGCTCCGCACTTGCTTGTGCTTGTTGGAAACGAGCTAAAATATTTGCTAATTGCATAACTGGATCAAAGAAACTACCTACGTATGCGATAAACACATATAATACACCAATATCTATTAAGTTATCCGATAACTGTATACCACCATAATACATTACTAGTGATGTTGCAATTGTCGCAATAAATAATATTGTTGGGAAATATAATCCCGCAAACATCGCTGCTTTTATTGAGTGATTTCTCATCGTTGTTGTTTTGCGATCAAAATCCATATAGTTTTGCTCTTCTAATACAAGAGTTTTTGTTGTTTTTGCACCTGTAATACCTTCATTAAAGGCACCTGTGATTTTACTGTTCTCTTTTCTTATTTTACGGTATGAACGTAATATCTTTTTTCTAAAGTATATACTTGCCCAAATTAGGAATGGCATAACACTTAACACAATCAATGCTAATTTCCAGTTTGTTAGGAACATAAAGATTGTGATAAAAATCATCATTAATCCACCCCACACCATATCAATAATACTCCAAGAAAGGATGTCACTTAAATTTCTTGAGTCACTTGTCATTCTAGCCATAATCCATCCTACTGGTGTTTTATCGTAGTAAGAAAATGGTAGTTTATGTAGTTTCTCAAAGGCTTGTTGTCTTAGTGAGTAAGATAGTTTTCGTTGTACACTACCAGCCCTCATAATGAATGTAAATACCATTGAACCAATCGTAATCATTATAACTACATAAATCGCAATAAAGTATGGTAACATTGATAAATCGCCAGTTGCAGCGATGTCATTAATCGCAAATCGATTAACTTGCGGATAAATCGCATCAATTAGACCCAAGACAGATGCTGCAGCCATACCAATATATAAATCTTTTTTGAATGGTGCCATCATCTTGAAAATCTTTTTCCATACACCTACTGAAAACTTGGATTCGGTATACTCTTCTTCTTCAAAGTAATCCATTATTTAGTCACTCCTTTCCCTATTTGTTTATAATCATATTCTACGTTTGTTTGGATATCCCAAAGTTCACTGTATAATTTTTCATTTTGTAGTAATTCTTGATGTGTTCCCATCTCAACAATCTCACCTTTATCTAGAACAATGATGCTATCAGCTTCCATTGCTGTTGTGATTCTGTGAGTAATGATAAAGACAGTTGTATCATTCCAATAATTGTTTAATGCACGTCTGATTTGAATATCTGTTTCGGTATCAACCGCACTTAAACTATCGTCGAAAATTAATACTGGTTTGCTATCTAGAAGCATACGAGCGATTGCTACACGTTGCTTTTGTCCACCCGAAAGAGTTACTCCTCTTTCACCTACAATTGTTTTGTATCCGGCTTCAAAGTTCACAATATCGTCATGTAACGAAGCGATTGTTGCTGCTTTATAGACTTTATCTTCACTTGCACTTTGATCCATTATACCGATATTATCATATAATGTACGGCTATATAAGAATGGTTCTTGCATAATGATACCTACGTTTTTACGTAAGTGCTTTTTATTGATATCTTTTATATCGACACCATCAAATAAAATTTGTCCATCTTGATTATCTAGTAGACGAATCATAAGATTAATCAACGTTGATTTCCCGCTACCAGTTTTACCAACAATTGCGATACTATCTCCTTGTTTCACTTTAAATGAAATGTCTTTCAATAATTTTTTGTTGTCATCCTCAAATTGGAATCCAACATTTCTAAACTCTACTTCACCTTTTATTTCTGGTTTATCAGTAGAATCTCCTTCATGTTCAGATACTTTGTCCATAATTTCGTCCAAACGATCTAAAGCTACTGTTGTTTTTCCAAAGTCTCCTACGATACGTCCTAATTGACGAAGTGGCCATACTACCATACCTATATATGTTAAGAAGGCAATATATTGTCCCAATGTCAATTCTCCATTAACTGTTAGTAAGATACCTACAACTAATGTTACCAAATATTGACAGAAGATAATAAAGTCTGTTCCTCCCCAGAAGTAAGCCATTAATTTTAATAATTTGTAGTCTTCTTCCATATATTCTTTACTGTGTTCATCAAATTTGTCAATTTCATATCTTTCTTGGGCAAATGCTTTTACAACACGAACACCTGTCATGCTCTCTTGTAATGTTGTTGTCATTCGTCCTTCTTTTTCTTCAACAACTTTGAATACTCTTTTCACGTATATAAAGTAAACGAATGCTGCTAAGAAGATAATTGGAGTAACCATTACACTAAATAATGTCATTTTTACGTTTAATTGTGACATTTGGAAAATCGTCAGAGAGATTAAAAATACTAATCTGAAAATCTCGATTGATTGTTCTCCTATAAAGCCCCTATACGTTTCAACATCTGTTGTACAACGTTGAATTAAATCTCCTGTTTCTGCATGTGAATGATAATTAAATCCTAAATTTTGGAGTTTATCATACAGTTTATTTCGCATATTGCATGCTACATTTTCGGTAAAGTATGCATTAACCATACGTCTTAAGAACATAATTATTACACGGAAAAGTGTAAATAATAAATATGCTAAAGCTACATACATTAATTGTTGTTGAATTGTATCACCTTTAAAGAACTGTTTGATAAACTGTGGTACTGGTGTAGGTTCTGTTGGTGGTACTTCTTGTTTAAAACCAAATATATCATCCAAGATATATGTTAAGAATAAAGGCATTAGTGTTCTAAAATACTGTAAACCTATTAATAGAGTAACAGCAATAAAATAATAGATTCGATAACCCTTCATCCATTTTGTGACTTGCTTAAGTCTTTTCATGTTTAATCGCTCCTTTCGAGTAAGTCCAATAATTCAAAGTAAATGAGTTCTTGTTTTTGAAGTTCTTCTTCTGTCTTTTTAATTACATTGTTAATCTCCTGTATTTTTTTATGATCTAAATAGTTTTCCTCTTTAAAAGTATCCTCTTTCAGTGTTTCTAGATTCGACTCAAGTTTATAAACTATTTTTTCGACTTCACTTATTTCTTTTATTATATTACGTTTCTTCTGCGGTTTGTTTTTTTTCTTATTGACAATTTTTTCAAGGTTGTCATCTTGACTTTTGAATTCCTCATAAGTTCCATTGAAGACTGTTACATCCTCTTTTGATAAATGAAGAATTTTGGTACCTATTTTGTTTATGAAATATCTGTCATGTGATACAAAAATGATTGGTCCATTAAATTCATTAAAGACATCCTCAATAATGTTCTTTGTATCAATGTCTAAATGGTTTGTTGGTTCATCTAGGATGAGTAAGTCAGGGTTTTCAAGCATTAATAACAGTAAAACCAAACGTACTTTTTCTCCACCTGACAATATGCTTATTGGTTTATCGATATCTTCATCAAAGAACAAGAATCTTGCAGCAACACTTCTAACATCTTTGTTTGTATACATAGGATAGTAATCATGTATTTCTTCAAAAATAGATTTGTTGTAATGTAGTGTCTCTTGATTTTGATCAAAGTAACCAATTTTATACTTTCTTAAGAAATCAATTCGTCCTGCAATTGGTTTTAGTTTCTTTTCAATTACTTTAAGTAACGTTGTTTTACCAGTTCCATTTGGACCGACAATCGCTAGTTTATCATATCCACGCATTGTGAATGAAATATTTTCTAGTAATGGGGTTTCATACCCGATTGACAGGTTTTTAGCCTCTAAGATAATCTCTTTTGTTGGTCGTTTATCTTCAAATGACATCTTCACTTTTGAATTCGAGTTGTTTGGTCTTTCAATCTTTACCATACGGTCTATTTTCTTTTGTCTGTCTTTTGCAATACTTGCTCTTTTAGAGTTATATCTAAAGCGATCGATAAAGCTCTGAAGATGGGCAATCTCTTTTTGTTGACGGTTATAGTGTTTGAGTAATACTTCATAGCGTTTAATTTTCTCTTCTTCATACTTTTCAAATGATCCTGTGTACGAATGGATTGTAGAGTGATCAATCTCAAGTATTTTTTTACACACTTTTGAGATAAAATACTTGTCATGTGTAACGATTAATACTGCACCATTGTACTTATTTAAGTAATCCTCAAGCCAATCAATAATATCAATATCAAGATGATTTGTAGGCTCATCTAGGATTAACAAATCAGGTTCTTCAAGTAATAGTTTCGAGAATGCTACTCTTGTTTTTTCTCCGCCACTAAAGGTATTGATTTCTCTTCCATATTCTTCTTTAGTGAAACCAAATTTTGTTAAAATCATATCGATTTTATAAAGATAGTCATATCCTCCATGTATCGAGAAATTATGCTCCATTTTGGCATAACTATCTACTAAATCTTGATTATTCGGATCGTTCTCCAATTTATCAAGTAAATCCTTAATTTTGTTCTCTAATCTGATAATATTAGTAAATGCTTCTAGCATCTCATCATATAATGTGTGGTTTGTATTTTTAATGACACTTTGTGATAGATATCCAATTCTTGCTTTATTGTTTGTATGGATTTCACCAGAGTCTATGTTTTCTTCTTTTAAAATCATTTTTAAAAGTGTCGATTTACCACATCCGTTTTTACCGATTAATGCAATTTTATCTTTACTGTTTATCTCAAAAGAAATGTTTCTAAATAACACCTCTCCATTAAATTCTTTTTGTAGTTTTGAAACTGTTAGTATATTCATATTTTCACCTCAAGATATAAAAAAATGTCTTTCATCGACCGATGAAAGACATTGAAATTACATTCAATTAAATCTAATTATATAGTAATAACTAGAATTCTATCATAAGTGATGGTTTGGGCATTGTTAAAAAAGCATATTTATCGTTGTTTGTTCCTAAGTTCATTCTTGTAATCATTACCATCACCTCTTTCTAATTTATTTTTTTGTTTTATCCGCTTAACCATAATAAGAATATCATAATCTATTTTTGATGTAAAGGCTTATTTATAATTTGTAATATTATATTTCATTGTCGGTATATACGTCATCTGGTTTTTCTAGTAAGACTTGAGGATTACTCATTAATTTAGTAGCTAGTTTCAGTGCTTGTGCAAAGTAGAAACCATCTACAATCCGCTCGTCCACTACGATTTTAAGATCCATCGCTTTCTTGTTGTTTATAGATAAATCATCACCAATATGTTGTTCTTTGCTTCTAACTCCAAAGGCGATAAAAATGGATGTTGTACCAAAATCATATATATGATGATATACAGGTTTTATTCCAATTGAACCTAAATCAGTTACAAACATGGAACAATGAAACGGGCTTAATTTAATTATAAATTTGGGTAATATTCCAATTTTATCCAAACATTTTAAAAACCCTACAACTCCAGATAATACGAAATTCGGCAATAAATTCAAAAATTTCGCCATTCTATCCGTATTATTTTCATTCGTTATAATTTTATTCTCTTCAATTGTCTTATTTAACTTCTCGATAACGTCATAAATCGTATCTGTTGGTTCGAAGTAGACTTTTACAGTTGTTTCTTCACCATCTTCAGTCATATCCTTTTTAATTGCTAACGATAAAGATATTTCATTTCTTGCATAAGCCTTCTTACCATTGATGAAACGGTTAATCTTTGGTTTTTGTGACATCACTCTTACCATTGTAGCAACAACGATATGTAGAAAACCTACTTTGTATCCTTCTTTTCGTAACTGTCTTATTAGTAGTTGGGGTTTTTCCAAGTATATACGTTCTTCAAAGAATACTTGGGCATCGCTTCTGTTTTTCATTATGTGTGGTATTACACGAAACAACGGGTCAACTTTTCTCAGTTTATAACCATCACTTCGATCTCCGAATCTTCTTCTCATAAATATCATCTCCAATGATTATTATACAATACAAACAACTGGTTACAAAGAAAAAGAAGAGATTAACTCTCTTCTAATACTAAATCTTTAAATTGTGTAGTATACAGGTCATAATAGAATCCTTTTTCTTTTAATAACTCGTGATGGTCTCCACTTTCAATTAGTTCACCATCTTTAATAACTAATATTTTATTCGCATTTCTAATTGTTTGAAGTCTATGAGCAATAACGAAACTTGTTCTGTTTTTCATTAAGGTTCTCATACTCTTTTGTATTTTAAATTCAGTTCTTGTATCTACATTTGATGTTGCCTCATCAAGAATAAGCACATCTGGATTAGAAAGAATTGTTCTAGCAATTGAAATAAGCTGTCTTTCACCTTGTGAGAAGTTCTTACCTTCTTCCATTACTTCACTGTCATAACCATGTGGTAATTTCATTATAAAGTCGTGTGCGTTAGCTAGAATCGCTGCTTTTTCAACATCTTCATTCGATGCAGTTAAGTCTCCATACACAATATTTTCTAGTACCGTTCCTGCAAATAGTTTAGTATCCTGTAAAACGATCCCTATATTCTTTCTTAAATCATCCTTCTTATATTGTTGAATGTTCTTATTGTCAATTAAGATTTCTCCTCTATCGATATCATAGAAACGATTCATAAGATTAATGATTGTTGTTTTACCACTACCTGTCGGACCTACTATGGCGACGATTTCTCCTTCTTTCGCGGTAAACGTTATATCCTTTAGAACTTGTTTTTCTTCGGTATATCCGAAATCAACATGTTTGAACTCTACTTTACCTTTAAAGGATGTTACTTCGTATTCTCCATCTTCTTGGTACTCACTTTCTTCATCGATCAAAGTAAATACTCGTTCAGCTCCTGCCAATCCTTGTTGTAAGGTATTGAACAATTGTCCTAGATTAGAGATTGGTTGTACAAACTGGCGAGCGTATTGTGTAAGTGATGTAATGATACCAACAGTGATTGCGAAATATCCACCAACAAAGAAATAAGCTCCAACCATTACAATCAATACATATATAAAGTTATTCATGAAGTTAATTACTGGCATAATGAATCCTGCAAATACTTGTGCTTTAAATCCAGCATCACGCAGTTTCATATTTGTTTCATGATACTCTTGTAGATTATGATCTTCTTGTCCGTATAGTTTTACGACTTTCAATCCAGAAATATTCTCTTCGATAATTCCATTCAAGTTTCCTAAATGTTTTTGTTGAGCAATAAATCCTTTTCTTGTACGTTTTGAAATCGCTGATGTAAACCATGCCATCAATGGAACAAATATTATTACCATTAATGCAATCAACCAGTTTAAATAAAACATCATTGCGAGTGATCCTACTAATGTGATAACGCTAGTTACTACTTGTGTTACAAAGTTTGCTAAGATATTACTAATCAAATCAACATCGTTTGTTAACCTAGAAACAATGTCTCCAGCTTGGTTTTGATCATAATAACGTACCGGTAATGTTTGTAATTTGTCATAAGCATCTTTTCTAATTTTCGCAACAGTATTTTGAGAGATTACTTCCATTGTATATTTTCCTATAAAGGAAATAATTCCGTATATCGCAGCTAGAATAATAATATAAGCTCCATAAGTGTATGCCTCAGTAAACTCAAGATTACTAATCGCATCAATCGCGTTACCAAAGATTAGAGGTAATACAACACTTGCTAAACTTGCTAATAATAGAGACACAAATACAGTGATTAATCCTGATTTGTAACGACCTAAATAATCCCACAAACGCTTGATTGTTTGTTTTCTATCTGTTGCGTTACTCCCTAGGTAAACACGGTGTCTTCCGCCACCTTGAGACATTTTATTCATTTGTTTTGAATAGTCTTTTGTTAGTTCGTTTCGTCTTTTTATTGCCTTTTTATCCAATAGAACTTCCTTGTGGTTTAGATCTTTATATGGATCTTTATCTTGTAAACTCATTGGATCATTAGAAGCTATCAGTTGTTTCTTTTTCATTATTTCTTTTGAAGGTTGTTTTTTGTTGTTAGGCATCTAACCCACCTCCATTTCCAAGTTGTGACTGAGCAATTTCTTGATAAACTGTACAGTTTCTCAATAACTCTATATGGTTATCATACCCTGCTATTTCACCTTTATTATTCAGTACTAAAATTTTATCCATCGCTTTTACTGTAGATATTTTTTGTGCTATTAATAAAGTTGTAGTATTGACACTTTGCTTTTTGATTTCTTCTAAGATTTGCTCTTCACTTTTTGCATCTACAGCACTAGTTGAATCATCCAGAATTAGAATTTTCGGCTTTCTTACAAACGCTCTAGCTATACTGATACGTTGTTTTTGTCCACCACTTAAATTGTGTCCTTTTTGTTCTATTTTATGATTATAGTAATCATTATATTCGTTAATAAATTCTAATGCTTGAGCACTGGTTGATGCCTCTTTTAAGTCAGCAAGATTCGCATCTTCTTTCCCCTGAACAATATTCGTTCCAACACTACCACCAAATATAGTAGCAGTCTGTGTAACAAATCCTATTTGCTGTCGGAGATTTTTCATTTCTAGTTTTTTTACATTTACTCCATCAATAAGAATTTCACCTTCAGATACATCGTAAAGTCTTGGGATTAAACTCACTAAACTTGATTTCCCACTACCAGTAGAACCTATTATTCCAATACGTTCCCCTTTTCTTACTTTGAAATTTATATTATTCAAGACATTATTACCCTCTGATTCATAACCGAATGACACATTCTTAAACTCCAGGCTACCTGTTAGATCAAAGTTTGTAATGCAATCTTCACAATCTTGTAAATCTGCTTCTTCTTCCAATACTTCTTGAATTCTTTTCGCGCTTGCTAATGCTCTAGACATGAACACCATGATCATTGCAAACATCATTAATCCAAATAAGATATACATACTATACGTATTAAATGCCATAAGTGTACCAACAGCAGGAATATCAATACCAGCGTCATTTGTGATCCATAAACTACCACCATCTACTAAGTATGCACCTAGTACGATAATTGCAGTCATTCCGATATTAAAAATCAACATGATTAAAGGTTCTGCGAAAACCATAACCTTATTTGCAGATGTGTTAATACGTCTAAACAATTGATTTGCTTCTTCAAAACGTTTGTTCTCATGTTCTGCTGTTACAAATGATTTTATTACTCTAGGGTTATTCGCAGTTTCCAATGAAACTTTGTTAATTCCATCTATTGTTTTTTGCACTTTTGAAAATCTTGGAAATGCAATTATCATGATAATTACTATCGTTATTAATAATAGAGGGATCGTAATATAGAATATTTGCGATAACTCTGGTGATAAACGAATTGCAAATATAAACCCAATAATCAACATCAATGGAGCTCTAATGATTATTCTTAATAACATTTGAAAGAATTGTTGAATTCTCATAACATCATTTGTTGCTGTTGTTATCAATCTACTTGTTTTAAAATTATCAATGTTTGTAAAACTTAGGGATTGAATTTTTTCAAACAGGTCATCTCGTAAATCTGCAGTTGAATACATACCAACTTTTTGCGAGAAATAAGTATTGATGATACCAAACAGTAATCCCAACAATGCAAATGCTAAAACGATCAATCCAACTTCCAATAAATCTCGATATGGAGTTATTGATGTCATTGTTTCTAACAAATCTCCCATATATCTTGGGATTATAAACCCAACAGCTACTTGTAAAGACATTGACACCAAACTAACTAAAATACTTGGCCAATACTTTAAAGTATACTTCGCTACTTTTAATAGATTTTTCATATATACTCCTTATACTATTATTCCGTTTTGAATCATATTCAAAACCCAGTTCAATCGTTCCATTGCCTGATCATCCGTCTCGTTGTTAACAATCGTCTTTTGAATAATCATATTTTTGATTCCTTGAAGAAACTCATAAAAACGAATCAGTTCATCTTCACTCATCGGTTTAAGCTTTGACAAATCCATTTTTCCTAAAACGTCTAAAATGTATTTTCTTCTTTTGGCATTGTGATACTCTAAATATTCAAAATTATTCGCAATGCTTTTAAAGACATTTCTTCTAAATTTTCTTTCCGTATTATTAAGATAACTATCAATATCTAACTTGAACGTTAATCTGACATACTCAAAAAGATTATCCGTTTTTTCTGATTGTTGTAACCCTTCTTGAAAAATAATGTCAAATTGATTATCGATAACATAATAAAACAAATCATCAATGTCGACAAAATACTGATAGAAGCTCCCTCTTGGAATATCAGCATTCTTTATTATATTTGATACTCTAGATTTATGGAGTTCATTATTTGTGAATTCCAAAACAGCAGCATCCAATATTTTCTTTCTTTTTCCTTTTTCTAGATTAAAAAAAGTATCTCTTGGCATAATATTACCTCCTTATGACACAACGTCACTGTGACAGTATGTCATAATTATATATGACAAGTCGTCACATGTCAATAGGTAATAAAAAACTTCTCATTGGGGGAATGAGAAGTCTTTTGTCTATTTTTTATAGAGGATTATGAAAAATATCTTTACACGAGTATAATACAACAAACAAGTGTTAGGATTATGAAATAGTTATGTAGATTATGTGAAAAAAAAGATAAAGACAATGTCCTTATCTGAATCCTTAATCTTTTTTAATGATTTCAAACTGATATCCCATATCTTTACAGTAATTAATACACTCTGCTTGTGTTTCAAATCTTCTACGAGCCCTTGAGGTTCCCTTCTTAATAACTTGCCAACCTTCTACTTTATGTGTTCTAATTTCATAGACTACAACATCAACTTCAGGTTCCGCAGCAACCACTGGTGCTTCTTCTGCAACAGGAGCTTCTTCGACCACGGGTTTTTCGTTAACTTCAGGTGCTTCTTCCACTTCAGGTACTTCTTTTGCTACAGGTGCTTCTTCTACTTCAGGTACTTCTTTTGCTACAGGTGCTTCTTTTACTGGTTCTACTTTTTTCTTTTTCCCAAATAATTTTGATAAAAACGACATAATCTCTCCACCTTTTCTTTAGTTTAATTTTCTATACTTTATTTAATTATAGTGTAGATTTTACAGATTTTCAATTTTTATTCGATGAAAACATTTTCGGTGATGTAAAAACGTTTACTGAGTGTATTGCTTTTTATATAATTTTTAATTTGGTATTATGTGATTGAGTTCAAATATATATTGAGGTGAAAGATATGGAAAAGAGTAAAGTAGTAATTGTAGGTACTGGGTTTGTAGGAATGAGCTATGCATATGCTTTGGTTAATCAAGGTGCTGTTGAAGAGTTGGTGCTTATTGATATTGATAGAAGCAAAGCAGAAGGTGAAGCGATGGATTTAAACCATGGTTTGGCTTTTGGACCAAGAAAAATGACAATTAAAGCTGGTGGATATGAGGAATGTAAAGATGCTGGATTAGTGGTTATTACTGCAGGAGTTAATCAAAAAGATGGAGAAACTAGAATTGATCTTCTTAAGAGAAATGCTGGTATCGTTAAATCAGTTGTTAAAAATATAATGTCTAGTGGTTTTGATGGAATACTATTGGTTGCATCTAACCCTGTTGATATTCTTGCTTATGTAGCATGGAAGGAATCTGGATTAAATAAACATCGTGTTATTGGATCTGGTACTTCACTTGATACTGCGAGATTAAGATATGAGATTTCAAGTTATGTTAATATTGATCCTAGAAATGTTCATGCGTATATTTTAGGTGAACACGGGGATAGTGAATTTGTTGTTTGGAGTAACGCAAACATTGCAAGTAAACCAATTTTCGATGTAATCAACTCAATGGATGAAATATCATTTGAAAATTTAGATCACATTTATCAAGATGTTAGAGACGCTGCTTATGAGATTATCAAGCGTAAACGAGCTACATATTATGGTATTGGAATGGCTCTAGTAAGAATCACATCCGCAATTTTCAACAATGAGAATCGTATTATGCCTGTTAGTGTTTTAAATGCAGGAACTTACGATTGTGAAGATGATATATACATTGGATTACCAGCTGTTTTAAACAGAGATGGTGTTCATCACGTTATTCATTTAGCATTGTCACCAAAGGAAAAAGGACAGTTACGTAAATCAGCTAATATTTTAAAAGAAAATTTAACTGCAATTGGATATTAAAAAAAAGCCTGAGAATGAACTGTGTCAACTAAAACGGACACGTAAAAAGAAACTATGAATTGAATTGATATCGATACTCTATCGGTGTCAATTCTTTTTTGTTCCACTGTGGTCTTTCATGATTGTATTCATGTATAAAAGATTCCACAGTTTGTTTTACTAAATATTGAAATTTTTTCTTTATTTGTTTGAAACATTCTTGTTTAAATGTAGAGTAGAACGACTCTATTGATGCATTGTCAGTCGGTGTTGCTTTGCGTGAGTAACTAGGTATTATTTCATAATGTCTAAGTAGCTCATCATACATCTTTGATGTGTATTGATATCCGCGATCTGAGTGGATTATCAATCCTTCTAGTTCTTCTGGATTGTTTTCACTAAAAGCTTTATTCAAAGTTTGGATAACTAAATCTAAATCATTTTTATTTGATATATGATATGCTATAATACTGTTGTCATACAAATCTTTAATACATGAAAGGTAGAGATTGCCTTCTCTACACTTCATATAGGTAATGTCAGTTACCCATTTTTGATTTGGATGAGATGCTTTGAAATCGCGATTTAGTACGTTTCTGAAGACGTTATCGGATTTCTCGAGAGGTGCATTTTTGTACCTCTTTTTTCTTTGGATTGAATATAATCCTAAGATACTCATATACCTATGCACTGTCCCCAAAGCTAGTTTAACTTTGTATTTGCGCCATAATCTCATCTTAATTTGTCGTCGTCCTCTGGTCTTGTCTCGTTGATAGAGGTTCGCTATTTTGATTACTAATTCCGGATTTAATGTGTGTACTTGCCTTCCACGATTCACCCAATCATAATACCCGCTTCGTGATACTCCTAGAAACCAACACATGTAACTTACTGTGTATTTATTCCCAAAACGATCTATGATTCGATATTTTACTTCTGTTTTCTTTTCTCGTAGAAGGCCAAATACTTTTTTATCTCAAGCTGCATTTCGAGATATTCTATATACTCTTTATCCGTCATATCTTCCCTTCTTACTTTCCTTGGTCTTCCTGTAGAACCTTTTCCCCTATTGTCAGGGAAACTACTATGCTCTCGCCATTTGTCTCTCCATCGTTTTACTTGAGTTGCACTTCTTATATCATACTTCATTGCGATTTTATCCGCTGATTGAGAACCCTCTAAATACTCTTTCACTACCTTCTCTTTAAACTCGTTTGTATATCTATTATTCTTTCTCATTCTTTTCCTCCTATCTTCATACAAAAAGACTATAATAATTAATTTTATCATAGTCTCTTTTTTACTGTCCGTTTTTATTGTAACACTTTA
>PPCM01000726.1_pt1 | contig 22249 bp, 24 predicted proteins | sample 1555541 | NCBI WGS metagenome assembly PPCM01 (sample SAMN05284479, study PRJNA326546) | Marine sediment metagenome, whole genome shotgun sequencing project. | isolation source: marine sediment | place: Germany: Wadden Sea | collected 2012-09-05 | reverse complement strand
AGACATCCTTTGCATCTATCTTCCTGGACTTCGATTCGAGACATTCAAAAACTCCATTTGGCCGCTGAAAAAAGCTCATTAACTCTGGCGTGATGTATCTGCGCCCTCATGCATTACAATACATATGGGTGTTGATTTCATCGTTCGTCTAGTATTTGCGCTTTTTGATCGACCTTGGTTTGGTTGGTGAAAAGTCTTATGTTGACCGCGATTTATTTAATCAGCATTGCATCCCCGTAAGAGAAGAAGCGGAAGCTGTTTGTTAGTGCCATTTCATAGGCTGAAAGGATGGTATTTCTTCCAGCAAGAGCAGAGATCATAATGATGAGTGATGATTCTGGCAAATGGAAGTTTGTAAGAATACCGTCGATCACATTAAATTCATAGCCGGGGCAAATGAAAATATCTGTTTCTCCCTTGAATTCTGACACCTTGCCGACTTCTCGAAACATCCCTTCCATGGTGCGCGCGCTGGTGGTGCCAATGGCAAATACTGGTCGCCCTTCCGCTTTTGCTCTACGAATTGCTTCTGCAGTGGCTTCGGGAACCTCAATATACTCCGAATGCATCTGGTGCTGCCGAATATCTTCGCAACGCACTGGACTGAAAGTGCCGTACCCTACATAGAGGGTAACTTCGGCCCATTCAAATCCACGATCTTTCAGCTTTTGGCGGAGCTCAGGTGTGAAGTGAAGTCCTGCTGTCGGTGCTGCAACTGAACCAGTCTTGGTTTTATCAGAGTACGTTGTCTGATACCGTTCTTTGTCTGCATCAGAATCAGGACGTTTGATGTATGGGGGCAATGGGAGATGGCCATGTTCTTGGAAAAGGGTGGTGATATCGCCTCTCCATTGAAGCTCTACCTGCCAGCGACCAAAGTGGCCTGCTTCCTTTGCAACCAGACGAAAGTCGTCAGAGAACTGAATGACTGTTTCTGGCTTTGGTGTCTTGGATGCACGAAGCAATCCTTCTGCCGGGGCCTGAAACCAACCATCTTCTTCGACTGGTTTAATTAATGGAAGAGGAGTGAGAAGTAGAAATTCGCACTTACCACCAGTAGGCTTCATGCCGAAAATTCGTGCCGGAATGACTCGTGAGTTGTTGGCAACGAGCAGCGCGTTTTCTGGTAACTGATCGATGAGATCAGTGAAGTTCATTGGGGTACATTTATCAGCCTCCCGATCCAGTACGAGGAGGCGTGAACCATCTCGGCGATCGGCAGGGGATTGAGCTATTTGATCTTCGGGAAGTTCAAAATCGTAGCTTTTAAGCAGGTAATCTTTGGGTATTTCCATATATTATATCCATCATTTTGAATGCGTTCCGTTTTGTACACCACCTTTCATGGCAGCGGTACGATTTTCTTATCCAATAATTTCAATGTGATATTTGTTTCGTATGAATGATCAGGCTTTTATCTTGATATTGGCCGTAATCGTGGTATTTCATAGACATGAATTGGCTTTCCGTGGCTGAGATAGCCAAACTTACCCGAATCCCTGCACCGACCGCGCGTCGGTATGCGTCCCTGTTCAAGGATTTCCTTGGTGGGCGTAAGATGGGGCGTGTCACAAAGTACCCTGAAGAATCCATTCCTGTATTCGAGCGAGTTTCTCGAATGTATGGAGAGGGAAGGGTGACTGCTGAAATTGACGACGCACTTCGGACTGAGTTTCCCCGCACTATTGATGTGGAGCATCATGCTGCCACTCCCGCACCAAACAATGAGGCGTACGCACAGATCGCCGAGTCGTTTAATAACGTCATTGGCAAGGTCGCATCCTGTATGGAAGTTATCGCCGATCAGAAATCGGTGATAGAGCGTCAGGCCGATGATATCCAGAAATTGAAAACGGCCTTTGTCATGCTGGCTCGCAGCCAGAAGAAGATGAAAGAGCTACCTGCCCCTTCTATCGACTTTATTCCAGATGAACTTTTGCAACAAACTCAAGCACTTAAACTAAAGGGTGCTGAGCTTGAACAAAAGGGTGTTGAGCTTGAGCAGAAAGATGCCGAGATCGAAGAGATGGCATTAAAGCTCACATTTGATACATCGGACATGAAGGCAAAGCTTCAAATTCTGGAAAGTGAGTTGGTACGATTGCGCAAGGATCGCCGCGAAATGGAGAAATATCTCCAGGATAAAATTGAGCGGCTCAAAACCGCATCATCATAGACTTTTCTTTTTGCCCGCACCCTGTTAGACGGGTTTCTGCTTTGGCATAAACACAATGAATATTTAGGAGGATACCATGCGTTCTTTCATCAAACTGCTTATCGCACTCACCTTTGTCATGATGTTTGCCGCCTGTACCACCACTGGCAGCAAGACCGGCACGACTGATCCTGCCGGCACCAGCTCTCAGGAATACCAAGAGCCGGATTATTACTACGATTTTGATGATATCCTGATTCCCAAAGAAATTTCGTACCAGGAAGATGCATCTTACAAGCTGGATAACTCCAAGTTCCGTGCAGCCATCATGAAGTTCAAGGGTCGTGTCGAGGTTCTCGAACTCGTCCAGTATTTCGTGAACAATATGGCCAAGGACAATTGGACTTTGTTGTCAAACAATAAGGCTGGCAAGCTCAACGTTCTGACTTTTGAGAAGTTCAACAAGAGCTGCGTTATCCAGGTTGATGATAGCTTTGGTTCCGCTTCCACCACTATCATTGCGGTAGAAGTTAAGGACGCTGGGACTTCCGTTAAGGATAAGTAGCAATGCAACCTCATTTTCGCTTCGCCGGGTTCATGGGTAAACGTGTCCACCTCGGCGTCACCGGATCTATAGCCGCTTACAAGGCGCTTGATCTGGTGCGGGCGTATCAGGAGGCCGATTGCATGGTCTCCGCCACTCTCACCGAATCATGTACCAAGTTCGTCCAGAGTCTCAGTTTTGAGGCTCTGGGCGCTTCGCCTGTGTATACGAAAATGTTCGCTGGTGCAGCTCAAGGTGAGACTGCTTTCGACCATCTCGAACCCGGACAGATTTCCGATGTCATGGTCATAGCTCCTGCTTCTGCCAATACGATTGCAAAGCTCGCTTTCGGTATGGCTGATGATATGCTGAGCTGTCAGGCTCTCGCATTTCCAGGCCCTAAGATTGTAGCTCCGGCTATGAATCCAAAGATGTGGGTGTCACCTGCGACCCAGCGCAACTGGAGCATGCTTGGTGATCTTGGTTTCGTTCGCGTAGAACCCGACTGTGGTAATGTTGCTTGCGGTGATACTGGCAAGGGTCGCCTTGCACCTATGGAAGAAATTTTTACGGCTACAATGAAGGCCATCAGTCCGCAAGATTTGGCAGGGAAGAGGATTATCATTACTCTTGGCCCTACGCGTGAATCCTGGGATGCTGTTCGTTTTTGGTCCAATCCATCCAGCGGAACCATGGGTGCATGTATGGCCATGGCTGCATATCTTCGTGGAGCCGACGTAACAGTTGTCGCCGGACCTACTGCATTAGCATTCCCTTCTGGAATCAACGTGGTCAATGTGAAGAGCGCCGTCGAGATGTTTGATGCAACCACTGACTTGTGGGCATCTCATGACATTGCATGTTGTACAGCTGCTGTAGCTGATTATCGTCCCATCCCATTTGGAGATGAGAAATTTAAGAAGCGGGATTCCGGTAGTAAGGGAATTACGGTTGAATTCAAATCCAATCCGGATATTCTGAAAACGTTAGGTAAGCACAAGCGTGATGGCCAGAAGCTCATCGGTTTTGCTGCTGAGACAAATCACATCAAGGATGAAGCTGCTCGGAAATTGGAGACCAAGATTCTTGATCTCATCGCAGCCAATGATATTTCAAAAGAAGGCAGTGGATTCGGCGTCGGCACCAATCAAATGTATGTGCTCGACAAGTCCGGCAGACAGGAAACATGGCCGCAGTTGCCAAAAACCGAAGTAGCGTGGCGTTTATGGGATCACCTTCTGCTCGATTAAAGACGCCAGAAAAGTTGCGTCCATGGCTTGAGTCTGGTCTGGAGTTCGTTCTGAACCCAGGCGGGGCAGAGCAAGCTGTGGCGCAAGCTCCAGTTCAGGCTCAGGGTATTCCTCAGCAGCAAGCAGCACAGGTACAGCAACATGTACAGTCAGTAGCTCCTATTCAACAGCCAGCGGCTGCTCCGCAAAGTAATGCACAACCGCAAGCTGTAGCTCCGCAACAGGCCGTACCTGCGAACCAAGCTGCCCAGCCTGTTCAACAGTCGCAAAGTCAGCCGCAACAGCAGGCGGCACCATCTGCAGCATCAACAGCAAATTTTCCTCAGCCTTGGGCTACTTTCTTAGCGAAGGTTCCACCGCAGCCTAAAGTGTTGTGGACGTACATGGAACTTGGACTTGATTTGGCAGGACAGGCTGATCCGAAACGTGGAGCAGTTCTCCGCAATCTTTTGGCTCATCATCTAAAATGGCCTCCAGGAACGACTGCTTTTTGGCCTGTTGCTGCCTTGCAGAATAATGCGCTTCAGCCTGATCGCAATATGTTCTGGCGCGGATGGGATTTGTGGAAGACTCCGTATATTGCCTGCTTTGGTGAAGAAGCACTTAAAATTATGCATCCTGCTGCAGAGCCAGGTGGTACGACATATCTTTTGGAGAATGTGACCATCTTCGTTTTGCCTCCACTTGCTAAACTCATCTCAATGCTTCCCCATGAACAACAAATCTCTGTTGATGCTCTGGCAGGTATTCGCCTTTAGTGAACTAGGCACATCCTTTTTAGGCTAGCATTTCGTCGATACTTACAGTCTTTCATCTGTTTTTGGTCATAATTTGTCCATTTCGTAATATTTACCCCTCAGAGGCTTTGTAATCGATCTTTGTTGGTTTAATTAGCCTGTGCGCGATTTTGTTCTAAAAATTCGTCTGTGCGCGTTTTTTGCTTGCGATTAAGGTAAACCCTTGTGGCTCAACAGTTTGCGATGTTTCCGCTGGCTATTCTAGACCCATTTTGCCTTGTTCTGTCTGTTTAGGGATTATCTGGACTGCGTCATGCTTTTGTGAAGTGCTTCACAACTTGCGTAAACCATTATGAGTAGCGTAAGTGGTTGCGGCAAGCAGGGTGGTGTGAGTCGCCATCCCGGAATTAACATACATGCCTTCACTGATGGAGGCACCAGCATAGAGGATTGAACAGCTCCATGAAATATCTTGTAACCGGCGCTGCCGGATTTATCGGTTTTCATCTGTCCAAGCGTTTGACTGCGGAAGGGCACGAGGTTGTTGGTCTTGATAATCTTGACCCGTATTATGATGTGAATCTGAAGAAAGCCCGCCTTGCCATTCTCGAGCAGAGCACGCTTTTTAAGCATGTAAATATCAGCCTGCAGGATGATCAGCCTATGAGCGACTTGTTCAAGGCTGAGAAATTCACCCATGTTGTCAATCTCGCTGCTCAGGCGGGCGTTCGCTATTCGATTGAGAACCCCAAGTCCTACATCAACTCAAATGTCGTGGGTTTTCTTAATGTTCTGGAAGGATGCCGTCACAATGACGTTGAACATCTCGCTTACGCATCAAGTAGCTCAGTCTACGGTATGAATACCAAAATGCCTCTGAATCCTCATGAAGGTGTTGATCACCCCATGAGCTTGTACGCAGCGACTAAGAAGTCCAATGAGATGATGGCGCATTCGTACAGCAACCTCTATAATCTTCCGACCACGGGCCTTCGCTTCTTTACTGTATATGGCCCCTGGGGTCGTCCTGATATGGCATTGTTTCTTTTCACCAAGAACATCATCGATGAGAAGCCAATAAACGTTTTCAATCACGGCAAGATGCGCCGCGACTTTACATACATCGATGATATCGTGGAAGGCGTTGTTCGAGTATCCAAGAAAGTTGCAGCACCAAACCCTAATTGGGATGGTAATAATCCTGATCCTTGCACAAGCTCCAATCCCTACCGCGTATACAACATTGGTAATAATGCAGTGGTAGAGCTTTCTCGTTATATCGAAGTGATTGAAGAGGTCGTTGGTAAGAAAGCGATCTACAACTACATGGATATGCAGCCAGGTGACGTTCCCGCTACCGAGGCTGACGTTGATGATCTCGTGGCTGATGTCGGATTTAAGCCGGACACCACTATTGAAGTTGGTATTAAGAACTTCATCGATTGGTATCGCGAGTATTACAATAAATAGTCATCACCTGATGATCGTATTATTGTTGTATTGATCATCTATGATTCCCATGATCTCGACGCAAACGAGGCACAATTTGTGCCTCGTTTGCTTTTTTTTACCCTTTTTTGCTCTTCCATCTTGCGATCATTCTCTTTTCGTCCTACGAGAACATGTAGCGCATCAAAATATGTTTCACGTGAAACAATCGGTTTGATGAGCTCGAATGTTTCACGTGAAACATTTAAAGACGTGACGACACTCAGAGTCCAAGTGAGGAACCTGTGGCGAGAAAAATCGTTGTAGCCAACCAAAAGGGTGGCGTGGGTAAAACAACTACGTCAGTAAATCTGTCAGCCTCTCTGGCTGTAATGGAAAAAAGGGTGCTTTTGGTGGATTGCGATCCCCAGGGAAATGCATCCAGCGGGCTGGGTTTTCATCCTAGCGACCAGCGCGAGAACATATATTCCGTATTGTTCGAGCCAAAGAATGTGCACAAGGCCATCTATGAGACAGATATTCCATATCTGGATATTCTGCCGGGTACACAGGATTTGGTGGGCGCTGAAATTGAATTGGTGGATAAGTTTGGTCGTGAATACTACTTGCGTGAGCTTATTGATTCCGTGAGTGACGAGTACGACTATATACTTATTGATTGTCCTCCATCTCTTGGGCTGTTGACTGTCAATGCTCTTTGCGCGGCTAGCGAAATGCTGGTGCCTTTGCAGTGTGAGTATTACGCTTTGGAAGGCATTGCGCAGTTGCTCATGACGTACGAGTTGGTTCGTAAGCGCTTAAATACTGATTTGGAAATATTGGGTGTCGTGCTGACGATGTATGATTCGCGTAATCGACTTTCTTGGCAGGTGAAGCATGAGGTGCGTAAAGCGTTTCCTCAGCATCTGTTTGAGACTATTATTCCTCGAAATGTGCGTCTTTCTGAGGCTCCAAGCTTTGGAAAACCCGTGATCAAATACGATATCAAGTCCCGTGGGGCTGAAGCATACTTGGCGCTGGCGCAGGAAGTGGCGAAAAGCACGACTGCCAGCGGTTAGATAAGAGTTCTTTAATATACGATCACCCCTGATTATCAGGGGTGATCGCTGCGATAAAGCGGTGAGAAATTAGTAGCGACCTTCTTTGGACTGGATCCGTTCCTGTGGTGGGGTGCATTCAACAATTATTTCGTTGTCAAAATGCTTTTTTACCACTCTGGAAGCACACTCAACACACTTGAAAGAGACAAGGCCAGCAAGGTTAGCAGAAGAAAGGTAGAACTTTCTAGGCTCATCGGCAGACCAGTCTTGGGTTGAGCTGCCACATTGTTCACAGTGGACATCCATATCGACTGGATATTTATAGTCCCAATACTGTTTCAGGGTCTCCCAGTCGGAAATAGGTTCGCTAACTTCTTGTTTGGCTGGTGCAATATCTTCTAGTCCGCAGGCTTTGAGAACGTCGGATCTGACGTGTTTCCAGGCTTCAGCAGAGAGGAGGGCCCCAATAAGTTCGCCGTCTTTGTCGTAAAGTTCGTTGATATGATCTGACATGAATGCTCCGTCGAGTTATTTACTTTGTTCGGGGCTTATATAGGCGCTCAAAGCCGGAAGGGCAAGGGCGCGAACCGTAGTGAAGGAGAAAGGTGTATGAGTTCTGCAAATAGAGGGCTTGGAAGAGGCTTGGATGCCTTGCTAGGTGGAGTCCGCGAAGATGAGAAGGTTACATCCGATTCTTCGGAAGTTCGGATGATATCTATTGGGGCCATAACACCGAATCCCTATCAGCCTAGACGTGAATTTTCTGAGGATGCACTGAATGATCTGTGTTCCTCGATCAAGACGCGGGGCGTATTACAGCCTGTTTTGATCAGACCATTGGAAGGTGGTCGATATGAATTAGTTGCTGGTGAACGCCGCTTGAGAGCCTCAAAGTTAGCTGGTTTGACCGATATTCCTACACTCGTGCGTGAAATGACAGATCAAGAAAGTCTGGCCATCGCACTGATCGAGAACTTGCAACGTGAAGATTTGAATGCTGTTGAAGAGGCGCTGGGCTATCAGCAACTACAGCAGCAGTTTGGTTTGAGTCAGGAAGAGCTTGCTCGCCAGGTTGGGAAAAGCCGTTCAGCTGTCGCCAATGCATTACGCCTGTTGAATCTGCCTGAATCAGTACAAAAAGATATTCAGGTTGGCACTGTATCAGCCGGTCACGGACGCGCTGTTATGGCTGTGACGGATGCTGAGGCGCAGAGTGAACTGCATCGCCGGATTACTGAGAACGGATTGACTGTGCGACAAGCGGAGGCGCAGGCTGCATTTTGGAAACAGAATGGAAGATTGCCCGGAGCTGAAGAGATTGCAGCAGCTCCGTCACCTCATAAAGGTGAGAAAGTGGCATCTAAGCCTCTTGATCCAAAATTAGAAGGATTACAGTCTTCGTTGAAAGAATTGCTTGGTGTTAAAGTCAAGATTTCAGGTAGCGAAGAAAAAGGTAAAGTTACGATAAGTTATAAAAATGTATCTGACCTGCGGTCAATTGTAGAAAAATTGGGTGCAGAGCTCACTTAGTAACTATGGAATGTATCCTGATCGGTCGACAACAGGCTTACGATCAAGCCCTGATGATCGCTAATTGATGAAAGAATAGCTACCGAGTTGTAGTCAATGTAAGTTGAAAATTGGTTTGAATAAATAGAACACGAAGAAAATATTGGTTGTTTAGCTTATGACACTTGAAAAAATCCATTCGGCTATTGCAGACCTTAAAGGTCATAAAGTGATGATCATTGGTGATCTGATGCTTGACCATTACATGATTGGTGGGGTTGATCGCATCTCCCCCGAAGCGCCTGTGCCAGTGGTGCGTGTTGAGAAGGAATCATCTCTACTCGGTGGGGCTGGGAACGTAGCGCGTAACATCACTTCACTGGGTGGTGAGGCACTGCTTGTTTCCACTGTTGGTGACGACACGGACGGCAAGATACTGGACTGTCTCTGCAATGAAGCACAGATCGGTACTAAACTTTTGCGCAGCACTGCGCGTCCCACAACTAAAAAGACTAGAATCATTGCAAGTAATCAGCAGGTGGTGCGTGTTGACCAAGAGCTGGTTGCACCTCTTGAAGAGGGGGAATTCGATGATCTCCTCAACTATCTGCAATCTGTCATAGAAGAGTACCCAGTGGTGATTCTTTCTGACTATGGGAAGGGATTTATTTCCGCTGAATTTATGCGCCGTTTCATGGCGCTAATTGATGGCTGTGATCATCGCCCCTTGGTCCTGGTTGACCCCAAAACCGTCAACTATGATCTCTATCAAGGGGTTGATCTTCTCACTCCGAATACGAAAGAAGCTGGAGAGGGTGCAGGACTCCCAGTGAAAGAGCCTGATAGTGTGATCAGGGCAGGGCGATCATTGTTTGATCGTTTGAACTGCAACAATCTACTAATCACAATGGGTGGAGGTGGCATGGCTCTGTTTGAAGGTGAAGAGTCCATAAGCCATATTCCGACATTCGCTCGTAAGGTATTCGATGTTACCGGAGCTGGAGATACTGTCATTGCAACCATCGCTTTGGCGCTTTCTGCTGGGACAGAGTTGCTCACAGCCTGTACATTGGCAAATTATGCTGCTGGTGTTGTAGTTGCACAGGTCGGTGCAGCTACGGCATCGGCTGATGATCTCACCGAAGTAGTGAATGAATTGCCTGAACCAGAAGTGGCTCGTTGGTAAAAATAGATCGCTCGTGTGAACAGCTATTTATGCTGTGAGTCACGTGATCAATTGAGCTAAAATGTAATGGGTACAGGAGTGCACATGACCGGGAACGGTAAACATTCATTTGATACCACGACGAAGAATCTTGGTCCGGCTAAGATCCTTAGTCCTGTGCGATATCCGCGATTTGTCGACGATGCGAAGCCGCAAACGCTGATCATGACTTCTGAAGAACTTGCTGAGTTGAATGATGATGCAGTTCCAATGCAGTTTGAAAAAGCTGGCCCGCGTGAGAAACTATTTTTTGATCCCTCTAAGACCAAGTGTGCGATTGTAACATGCGGTGGCATTTGTCCAGGTATTAATGACGTCATCCGAGCTATCGTCATGGAGGCTCACTACAACTACGGTATTCGCACTGTGCTCGGTATTCGGAATGGGCTGCGCGGCTTTATCCCTGAATATGGTTATGATGTTGTTGAATTGACACCACAAAGCGTATCGAACATCCACCATTTTGGTGGGACAGTTTTGGGGTCTTCTCGTGGGCCGCAGGATTCAGAAGAGATAGTTGATTCGCTCGAAAGATTAAATATCAATGTACTGTTTGTTATTGGTGGCGATGGAACGATGCAGGCCGCCAAGGCGATCGTCGAAGAAACGTCTAAGCGCAAAAGAAAAATCGCAGTTATTGGTATTCCCAAAACTATTGACAATGATATCAACTTTATAACGCGCTCGTTCGGGTTTGATACCGCTGTAGCGAAGGCCACGGAGTCCATTCAGTGCGCTCATGTTGAGGCAACCGGTATGGATAAGGGAGTGGGCCTCGTTAAGTTGATGGGGCGTGAGGCCGGATTCATTGCTGCACAGGCTACACTGGCCATGCAAGAGGTCAATTTTCTCTTGGTTCCCGAGGATAGGTTCGCTCTTGATGGAGAAAATGGCTTGCTGAAGGCGCTGGAGCGGCGTTTAGAGCATAGGGATCATGCTGTTATTGTATGTGCGGAGGGTGCTGGGCAGGATCTCATGACCAGTGAAACAAGGCGCGATGCATCTGGGAACCCAAAGCTTGGAGATATTTGTAGTCACTTGCAGGAAAGAATTAAAGAGCACTTTGATGGGCAAGGGCTTGAATGCAACATGAAATTCATTGATCCCAGCTATATAATCAGATCTGTTCCAGCAAATGCTGCGGATCGGGTATATTGTGGTTTCTTGGGGCAACAGGCAGTCCACGCTGCCATGTGTGGTAAAACCGGGTTGGTAATTACTCACCTCAAGTCGAGCATGGTTCATTTGCCGTTGGAATTGGTTACAAGCAAGAGGCGTATGCTCAATATCCACTCCGACTATTGGTGTACCGTAATGGAATCGACAGGCCAGGCTGACTATTTTACCCCGAAATAGTTGGAGAAGCTCTTTTTGACAAATAAAAAAGGGATCGCAATGCGATCCCTTTTTCATGTCGAAAACAGGTGTGGACTATTCGTTGGCAGCGAGTCGGCGGCGAACCTGCTCGTTTACCTGCTTGCTTACACTTTCCTTTTCGGATTCTAGAGCTACTGCGAGCAGTTCGAAAAGTTCGTCATAAGAAAATTCAAGGGAAAGACTGCCGTTTGTGGCAATGCAAGTGTCTTCGCGTTCTTCGATCTTGTAAGCGCGACGTTCGCGGGCATGACCAATGGCGGAGATGATGCCGTAAGCAAGCTTACCATCTTCTTCGCGGTACAGCTTTTCCATGGTCAGCATACCGGAGTTGTCGTCGAAATACATTTCTTCACCGATAAGATGGCCGGTGACGCTTTGGTCTACACCAAAATCATTAGGCAGGTTGACGTTCAGAACGGGATCGTTGCTTTCCACTTTTTTCGACATGTCACTCTCCTTAGTCCAAAGGAAGTTTGTATTGCTGCGGGCCATGGGGCTTCTTCTTGCCCTGAGAAGCCGACTCTTGCCAGCCCTTCTCCAAAAAATCCATGAGTGCCTGTTCGGTCACTCGCCATTGGCTACCGATCTTTATCGCTTTGATACTGCCACCCGTGATGAGTCTGTACGCCGTTCGTTGGTGTACTCTGAGCAGTTCCGCCACTTCACGTACTGTGAGCAGCTTTGGGGTTTTGGCTGTATCCATACTGTCCATAGTGTCAAATCAGACTAGCGATGTTCATTCTTTGACATAAGGTGTCAAAGATTGTCAACAAAGTACAACGTTGTCCTACAAAGTCTAGACTTTTTCTACAAAAGTGGCAAAGAACGTAATTACAGCAGCTTGTTGTTTGTTAGATTTGCTATAGCAGAATTGGTGGGAAAAAATAATGGGAAAATGTCATGAATACGGTAAAAAATCGAAACTAATTACGAGGAAAAATCTAGATAAAGTCGCATGTTAGTCTTGACCTAAGAATGTTCTCAAACTAATTTAAGTATGTTATTCTAAGGGGTTATAATAGTTAGGAACTTTGTTTGAACAAAGTTATCAATAGGCACGTTGCTAGGGACAGAAATCTGTAGTGGGTTTACAATATGGTGCGTATATCGTGATGAAAATTGGGCCAGTAGGGCAATTACAGTTATATAATGTTTATTGTAGAGAGAGATTAAAAAAAGGCGCCGTTAGGCGCCTTTTGATTGTAGTTGGGGAAAAAATTTGAAAATTATTTGTTCTTCGTTGCAGAAATGATGACGTCTTTTCCAAAGAACAGGGCATTACTAAGAAGTTTCTCAGCAATAAAGGTATTATAAGCAATATTCTCAGGCTTAGTCTTATCGTGCTCCTGCGCTGTCTTCTTGTATTTGAGGAGATAATACTTTGTGGTCAGCGCGATGAGGGGCTTGATAATATGGAAGATTTTATCGCTGGTTTGGAAATAGGATGAATCGACGGCTTCAATGTCGTAACCGACCTTGCGAAGGAAATAATCCATCTCAGGATAACCGATGAGATTGATATGAGCCTCACCCATGTGGACATCCAAATTGATCGGAGATTTCATGCCTCTGTAAAAACCACTGAAGAGGTGGAGGAAACGAGAGCGGATCTGCAGACGGTTGGGAAAAGTGAGAATGAGCTTGCCACCAGGTTTAAGTATGCGGTGGAATTCACGGAGAACATGGGGAACGGATTCAACATGTTCGATAACTTCACGGCAGATGACAATATCAAAGGTGTTATCTTCGAGGTCGACCTGTTCATTAAGGTCCTGGTGAATTTCATTTATGTTTGTAAATTTCTGAGGATAGTAATTTGAAATAGTTACATCATGTCCTTCGTCTTGAAGCTGCCGGGACAAAATGGCTGAACCTGCGCTGGACTCGAAGATTGTACAGGGAGTGTCAGGGAAGAAGGATGTGATTATGGCATCTTTACGAATATCACGACGATGTTTTTTGACGGTTTCGCCGCCTACAGTCATTTCAGTATACTTTTTCATGAAATTCTCCTTGGTGGTGGTCTTCTAACGGGGAAACGTTGCCATTGCAACCTTGGATCAATCTGCGACTTCGTCCAAGAGGATAAATAGAGGTTCTGCCTGATCATCTTCTAATTGTTGCGTCATTTGTTTCATAATCCGTTTGAAATATTTTCGATCATTAATTGTGAGCCCTTTATTCACAACCTCACGGAGGTCGTTGATGGCGTCTTCGATACTAGGTTTGATGGTTGAGCCTTTCTCTGTGAGCGTAATCAAGTGATGGCGCTTGTCTTTACGATTAGGGGTTCGTTCGATCAGAGTGTCCCTCTCCATTCGTTTTAAAGTATTGGAGAGAGTGGCTTGTTCAATGTCCAGATGAATAGAAAGTTGCTTTTGCGTTACGTTATCTTTTTGCCAGAGGAGATAAAGAATTGTCAGATAACCTGGACTAACATCGTAGGGGGCTAGGCGCATGGTAAGTCCCTTGGCATGCATCCGTTGTAGTCTGGATAGCTGGGAAAAAAAGAGAGAATCTTGTGTATAGTTCATATTTTCAGTGTATTATGTGTTTAGAATAGTTCGCTATATAGTAGGCTATGCGATGAGGTCTGATGAGTCAACGTTGAGGAAAGGGTTTACGGTAGAAGTTTGTAAGGATAGTCTTTGTAGATGAGATTTATAGTGAATGCAGACGACGCAGGACTTCATCCCAGCGTAGGTCGAGCGGTAGAAATATTGTCCGAAAAGGGTGTGGTCACGTCAGCTTCATTGGTAGCCAATGGAATGGATGTTGAAAATGCGGTGACTTTGCGAAACGTGAGCTTGGGTGTGCATTTGGATATTCTTCGCGGTAGGCCCTTAACTCACTGGCAGAATGTGAATTCGCTAGTTGATGAAAATGGAGCTTTCCTTGTCGACCCGGTAAAGCTGTTTAAGCGCTATGCCTTAGGCAAGGTGGACCACACGCAAGTCGAAATGGAATGGCGTGCCCAGATAGAACGGATTATCGATTTGGGGGTTAAACCAACACATCTTACCAGTCATAAGCATGTACATGGCTGGCCGTCTCTGACTCGAATGGCTGCTGATCTTTCCAAGCATTACAATATAAAATGGCTGCGCAAACCGGAAGAGTGTTCCGAGATTTCAAAACTGGATAAGTCGGGTTTGCAGTCAAAGTTCCAGAATGTTTGCGGTTATTTTGATCGGGAAACTGACGATGTGAACTGGACGGATTGCTACTGGGATGCTGCAGAAAATGAAGACGAGCTGACGACACACGCCTTCTATGAATTCATACAGCGTTGTAGTTGCGGTAAAGATGGGGTGGTTGAGTTGTGCTGTAAGCCGGGTATAACCATTGCCGGAGATCCTCCTATTCCTGAATATTGCAATCCTCCGAAGATATCAGCTGTTTGGAGAAGTGAATTTGGAGCTTTGAGCGAACTGGCGTGGTTGGACACATTTGCTGATTTACATCTATCTCTGACAGATTTCGGCTCTTTGTACACATAGGCTTGGCTTTTGAAACAACTTGTAGCCGCTTTAAGGGTGGGCTAAGTTTCTATCATGATGAAATCACTTGTTACCCTCATTACTGATCGTTGCCAAAGTGCTCCTCATGTTGTGGTCGCTTTATCCGGAGGCGTCGATAGTTCGCTTGTTGCGGCTGTCGCTTTGAAAGCGATAGGCCATAAGGCTATTGGGGTGACCGTTCAGAGTGAATTGACGCCACAGCGGGATTTTACGCGTGCGGTTGAATTGGCCGAGCACATTGGTATGGTTCATCATCCTTTATTAATGCGTGCTCTAGAAGATAAAATGGTACGGCGTAATAATGAAGACCGCTGTTATCATTGCAAAAAGGGCATCTTTGAACTCATGATTTCAGAGTATGGTGATGAGTGCGTCATAATTGATGGTACCAACGCTGATGATGATCCGGCGAGGCCGGGCTTACGCGCTGTGAAGGAGTTTGGCGTTTATTCTCCTTTAAAGGAAGCGGGTATGACCAAGTCGATGGTGCGGGAGTTGGCAAAGAAGCTTGGATTGCCAAGTTGGAAGTTGCCCTCTGAGAGTTGTCTGGCTACTCGAATACCAGTCGGGATGCCGCTGGGTGTGAAGGCGTTGGATCGTGTTCAGGCCATGGAAATGTTTTTGCACGACAAGGGTGTTGAGACAGTCAGGGCGTCGCATGATAATCTGGTGGCAACCGTGACGTATTTAACTCAATATGCAGAAATAATGAGGAAAAATCGTGATTCTTTCGCGGCGTTGATCAAGCGGATTGGCTTGAGATCATTTGTTTTCAAGGAGTGGTCTGAATGAATCCTGATGCTATCCTCGATGCCTTCGCAGCTGGAAAACTTACTCATGAGGAAGCGAAGCAGCAACTGCGTGGTTCTGGTTTTCTTGATGCTGGTTGCGCTAAGCTGGACATAAACAGGGAGTCGCGTTGCGGCGGGCCTGAAGTCGTATACTGTGAGGGCAAGACGCCTGAGCAGGTAAGCAATATTTTTGAAAAGCTGGTGAGTCATTGTGGTAGAGCGCTTGGTACAAGAGCGAGTGAGGACCACTTTGAAGCACTGCCTGACTCTCTTGGCGCAACGTATGATGTTGTTTCGCGCCTAATTCAGGTTAGCCCAGAGCAGAAGGCTGGAAATGGAAAGATCGTTGTACTCTCAGCTGGTACGTCTGATCTTCCTGTTGCGGAAGAGGCGGCAGGCACTGCTGAATTCCTGGGAAGTTACGTGGAACGACATTATGACTGTGGTGTAGCCGGAATTCATCGTCTGTTTGCTGTTATGGATCAGTTGCAGGATGCCTCAGCTATTATCGCCGTGGCAGGTATGGAAGGTGCACTACCGTCTGTGGTTGGTGGTGTGGCTGGGCCGCCGATTATTGCTGTGCCAACGAGTGTGGGATACGGCGCTAATTTTCAGGGATTATCTGCGCTTCTGACTATGATGAATTCTTGTGCTCCAGGTATTGGTGTCGTTAACATCGACAATGGCTTCGGAGCGGGCTTCTTGGCTCATAAAATCAATAAACAGACATTGGGCTGCAAATAGGTTTTCATTGATGCTGTTCTCAAATTTATCTTCTATTCATGGGAAATCCAGCCAACATAGTGATATCCGGATTATTGTGAGGTAATTGTGCGTACGTTGTATCTTGATTGTTCTACTGGTGTGAGCGGTGACATGGTCTTGTCATCTATCGCTCATGCTTTGGAAGAGGTTGACGGTGTAGGCAGAGGATTTCAGTACCTTGAAGCCGAGCTAAAACGGCTTGGAATTCACGGTTTTCATTTGGAATGGTCACAAAAAAAAGTGGGAGGAATCCTCACTTGGCACGTCGAAGTGGAGCAAACTGAGGACCAACCTTTACGAACGTATTCCAACCTAATCGATATTATAGAAAAGAGCGGTATTTCGGGCCGAGCAGCGGATCGGGCAAAGAAGGCCATTACTTTACTTGGTAAAGCAGAGGCAAAGGTGCATGGAGTGGATTTGGAAACAGTTCATTTTCATGAAATTGGCGCTGTAGATACCATTGTAGATATTGTTGGGGCCATGCTTTTAGTAGAGGCTCTGGGCGTAGAAAGAGTTGTCTGTTCTCCCATCGATTTAGGGTCAGGCTTTGTACAGATTGAACATGGCCTTATGGCAGTACCAGCCCCAGCTTGCGCTGAGCTTGCTCAGTGCCTTTCGACCTTTGGTTCGGACTGCGGAATGGAACGCGCAACACCCACAGGGCTTACCATATTGCGGACGATTGTTGATGAGTGCGGAACAATGTCACTTGGGACTGTGCAGGGTGTGGGTTATGGCTCTGGTGGCAGGTCTTCGGATGAGCAGCCAACATATGTGCGCGCCTTTGTTTTAGATAGTACATCATCTCATTTGGGGGATGTTGCAGTAGCCATGAGCGGATGTGAAAGGTAAAAGGCTGATTCCTATGCGTGATAATGTGAGAGTGATCATTGCCAGATATAAAGAGGATGTCGCTTGGACTCAGGGGTTGGGGTGTGACTACCTACTCTATGACAAAGGCGGTGATCTGCGTGATAATGCAATACAATTGGATAATATAGGGCGTGAGGCTCATACGTACTTAACTTATATTATCACGCACTATGATAATTTGGCGGATTTCAATGTATTTGTTCAAGGGAACCCATTTGATCACCTTGATCCAGCTGGTGAAGGTTCCGTGAACATGCTGAAAAAAATGATTGGAGATGTTGTAGATAAGGGCGTTCACTTTAAAGGTTTTGCCTGGCTGCGTATCATTTGCGATCAATTGGGCCGTCCCCATGACCTGCATGACGAGCGCACAAAGGGAAGATGGTCTGGATGGGGGAAGGATATTCCAGTCGGTGAAGTGTTCGAGAAGTTGTTTCCAGCCAAGGCTCCAGCTGAAATCATCGCGCGTGGTGCTGCCGGGATTTTCTCAGTCACAGCCGAGCGTATTCGTACGCGGCCTCGTGAATTTTATGAATATGCACTGAGGCTTGTGGAAGCTGACCCTCAGGATGAGAACAATACCGGGCATGCCTTTGAGCGCCTGTGGCAGTTCATATTCAATGGCAATCTGGCGTGGAACCGTGATAGTTACGACGATTTGTAAATTTTTGAGGACCGCCTTTGGCGGTCAGGAAATACGTAAATGGGAATTCCACTTAACTTACGAATAGCGTTATCGTCGCTCTCCGCACATAAGTGGCGTGCAATACTTGCTATGCTAGGTGTTTTCCTTGGTGCGTTAGCTTTTACCGGGGTGCAGCACGTATCCAAAATCATGGTTCGACAAGCCGAGATCGAAACGGAGAAGCTTGGTCCTAATCTCTATGCGGTCATGGCTGGCCAAATTCGATTTAGACGTAGTGGCTCCGTGCGTGTTTCCGGTAATGCCAGAACTTTTACCCTAGGGGATGCCCGTGCGGTTATTGAAGGTGTACCTTCCGTCATGGAAGGGGCGCCTTTTGTTACGACTTCAATGCAGGTTCGTGGGGGCGGCAATGTGGTTAACGCCCGTATTATGGCAACCTGGCCTAACTATCAGGTAATCCGCAGCTTTCATGCTTCAGAAGGGCGTTTCTTTTCGTGGGGTGATGTAGAGAATCGGGCAAAAGTGTGTGTGCTGGGGCAGACCATAGCAAAGAATTTGTTCGGTACGGCGGAAGAAGCCATTGGTCAGACTATCTATCTTTTCCGTGCGAGCTTTCGCGTGATTGGAATTATGGAGCAAAAGGGTGCGGACTTGTCTGGAGAAGATCAGGATGAGTTCATGTTCATGCCGGTGACAACCTATATGCGTCGGGCCAGCAATCAGGATTGGATCAGCGGGGTGTTTCTCCGGCTTTCCGAGGATGCTGGCCTTGAGATGGTAGGGGAGTCTGCCACTGCGATTATGCGAGATAGGCACAATATTGATATGGGACAGGCGGATGACTTCAGTACCATGTCACCCAAGGATGCCATTAAGCTGAAACAACAGGCGTTGGATCTGATGACTACGCTTGGGGGCATTTCGTCGACTATCTCATTTGCAGTTGGAGGGATGGGGATTCTCTCTATTATGATTCTCGTCGTGCGGGCGCGAAGGATAGAGATCGGCGTACGTCGAGCAGTCGGGGGCAGGCGGCGGGATATCGTTCGTCAGTTCCTGTTTGAGTCCGGTTTGATGGCTGGGATGGGTGGTGCTTGTGGTGTCATTATGACTGCCATTCTTGTCTCCATTGGTTGTTCCTTCGCCGGTCTTCCGATTATTCTCGATGTACCTAATCTGCTGCTCACCTTGGTCGGCTCATGTATTTTGGGCGTTGCCGCCGGGGCGTATCCTGCATGGCAGGCTGCCAATATCGAAATTCTTGATGTTCTCAAGAATTAGCTTCTAAAATATAATTTTATCGGGCTATTAAGGTTTAGCAATAGCCAGCTATGTTTGCAATGCATAGCTGGCTATTTGTCTGTTTTCTAAGTAGGTCAGTGTGACTTTCATTGTGTGTTGACAATAATGATTTACTCATATTATGAACACGTTCAGAAAGTGAACATGTTCATAAAAGGCAAATAATGACTAAAAGAATATCACGACAAGATGCCCGGAAGCAGGAAACGCGCCGCCAGATTCAGGAAGCTGCACGCATACTAATAGTAGAGCATGGCTATGAAAGAACGACTATGCGGATGCTTGCCGAGGCTGCTGGCGTCGGCCTTGGCACGATTTCCCTGCACTTTAAAGACAAGCAGTCATTGTTGTTGGCAAGTTTCTATGACGATATCGGTGAATTATCTCGTCAGGCCATAGCGCAGGCTTCTCCAGATGAACCTCTTCGCGAACAGCTCGTTTCTATCATCGGCTGTCTGTATGCCTACTATGAAACGCATACAAAATACTTACAGGCGGTCGTTCGTGAAGCGTTGTTTGTCAAAGGAGAATGGCGAGAACGGCTTGATGTGCAGATTCATGAGAATGTCGTCATTGTCTCCGAGTTTTTTGAGGCCGGAAAGGCTCGTGGAGAAGTAAAACCGGAGTTGGATAGTACTGCCGCTGCTGCCGCTTGTTGGAGTCTTTACATTAGTATTCTTACCGATGGACTTAATGCGGAGACGTTTGATGCAGAATTACAGATTGGCAAATTCAGTCAATTGCTTGACGTGATGCTTGGAGGCGTTCTGGTCTGATTTCACTGTAACCGGGGGTGTAAAATGATTACGGATTTCAAAGATCTCGCATGGCTTGGAAAGTATATGGATGGTTCAGATCATATCGATGTGAAAGTTGGTGAAGGTCAGCTTTCTTTACGGGAATTTCTCGCTGCTTTTCTCTCGTACGAGCCAGCGTGGATGCGGGTGCTATGGCATGTTCGTGTCTTTTTGCTGAAAATGCTTGGACAGGGCGAGCATGATGCCCCGGAGTCAAAGGAATTCAAGGCTGACACATTTCCCATGATTCCGGGAGAGTCCGCCGGTTTTTTCGAAGTCATGGAATCTGACGATGAAACTTATTGGGTTGCTGCGTGCGAAGAGTCTCATCTTGGCGGCGCTCTTGGTGTGATCGCAAAACCTGTGAGTCCGGGGTCTGCTACTAAGCGATTTCAGTTTATCACTGTGGTTCGTTATCGGAATTGGGCGGGGCCAATATATTTCAATGTAATCCGGTTATTCCATCATATTGTCGTGAATGCGGCTATGCGGAGTGCGCTCACGGTAGATGGGGCTGTCCATAAATAGGCACTGTCATCGTGTTGGTGTGAGGCTATTGTTACAAATTGAGAACAGTGTTTATATGACCATAACCATTTGTTAGTAGCAGTAGTACATTTACGGAGAAATTATACCGATTCGGTCAAGTCGATTGTTTGCAAATCAGATATCCGTTCCTAGCAAGCGTTTTTTTGCACAGATATAGAGAATAAGGCGGTGAACAAGGTGAAGTTTCGTTATCTTATCTTCCTACTTATATGCGTCGTAAGTCTTGCCGCGTGTGGCAATGACAAGCTTGGCGGCGACCAGCCGGAATCCGAATCCAAAGTTCCCGGTAGTGCTTTAGTCGAGACTGCTGAAGCACAGGCGCAATCCTCACCAAATTCTCCTTCAGCCGCTTCCACCGAGATATTTGTGGCGCAATCTGCCGCACGGCGTTCAACGTTGACTGGCTTCACCCGCGCACGCAATGCCATGACCCTCGTTGCCGAGGAATCTGGTCGTGTTCACAAAGTCGTAGCTGATGTCGGTGATACCCTTGGTGAGCACGGTCTTTTCGCTGAACTCGACACGACTTTCATTGAGCTTGATCTCGCAGGGAATCGTGCTGATCAACAACGTCTAAAGAGCGATCTTGCTTACAATAAAAAGGAAATGGATCGTTACAAGGCGCTCGTCAAAAGCAAGAATGCCGCCCAGTCGACTCTCGATTCCAATGTCCGAGCACATCAAGCCGCCTACCAGCAGTTACGCGCCAAGCAGATCGAAGAACGTGTCCTCAGCGAGCGCATGAAGCGTTTCTCTCTCGTAGGTCCAGCCGGTTGGCAGGTCATCACTCGCTACATCGAGCCGGGTGAATGGACTACCAAGGGAGAGAAAGCCGCCGAGTTGGGTCGTTATGATGTCCTCCTCATCCCGTTTGCCCTCACTAGCACAGAGTATCGCGCTCTCAAAAAGCAAGGTGAGTTTGTCACGCTCACTCTGAGTGATCTCAACAAGCAGATACAAGCTAAGGTCGCACGAGTGTCACCGGGATTCGATTCTCAAACACGCAAGATCAACGTTGATCTCGAAATAACAGAAGGTGATTTCGATTTCCGGGGTGGTTTACGCACTGAATTGGAAATTGATCTTCCTGACCCCGGTGGAGCCGTAGTGGTCCCGAAGTCCGCATTAATCAAGGCGTACGAAGAGTATTTCCTCATGACCCCAGATAATCAGCGCGTACGAGTCGTGCTACTCGGTAGCGCCGATGATGGTATGCGCCGGGTGAGCAGTCCAGATGTGCGAGCTGGGGATAAGTTCTTGCTGAGTCCATAGGTGGTGGGGAGGCCTCCGGCGGCGCTTGCCAGCGGGGCCTTAAGAACCCTTTGGAAAGGGTTCTTAAGAATCTCCTAAACTTTTTGGGGCGCAGTGCGCGCGGCTGCCAGTTGAGATTGGGTGTGCTGTCTCACATTGCTGGAGTTGTGATGGTTGTTCGTGTGTCTTGAAGGAATCGCGCGGGACAGCTGAGTCGTTTGAGAGGCTGCCCTACGCGATTCATTCAAGGCGGTACCTACGCCGTAAGGGACGATGAGGGGAAAGTAAGCCATTAATGGCGGCGTATGAGTTTTAGGCAAAGATATAAAGATGAGTTTACTCGCTGAAATATAACTGAATAATCACGCGGACTCCCACATCCAACCGCCCTCGCGAAGCGCTACAAAAAGTTGAGGAGGATGAGAGGGGATGGGGGGTCTGGGGGAAGGGGAGAGAGGAGACCCT